>JADMIO010817101.1_pt1 | contig 97227 bp, 69 predicted proteins | sample 8958161 | NCBI WGS metagenome assembly JADMIO01 (sample SAMN16585339, study PRJNA669376) | soil metagenome | isolation source: Crop rotation soil | place: USA: Cullars Rotation, Alabama | collected 2011
CGCGACAACTTGTCCACGTGGAATTCTAAGCTTAGGATCCCAATGTGCTGGAAAGTACCGGAAAGTGCTTAAGCTGGTCCCTCATATTCCTTCAGTTGTTATAGTTATTGCAGTGTTTTAATCCGTTCGCAAATGATCACTGAATTTTCCTTTATCCCATTATTCCTAAAGCTAATATTCGGATCAAGTATTTTATTTGACTGGTACCATTTTGGTTTCAGCCTGAACCACCATTCAAAGGCCATGTTTGAGTGGTCAGCATATTCAATGGGTGTTTCACTTTGCAGGTCATTGTAATCATTAATAAAATGATAAAACAATTCACCCACTTTGATATTCTCAGGTGCCTTTGCTCTAAAGTAGGTATTCTTTTTATCGGTGGATTTTTTTGCCATTTCAAATCCTATTACCAATAGTCTTTCCGAAGGGTCCTCCTCCGGCAAATCTATCGGGTTATTTAGCGGATATTCCCAGGTATTATACGCTGCTGCCGGAATATCATAGGCCGCTTCAAAAGTGTGGTAGAATAATGTTGGTATAAAAAATGCCAGCGTACTCAGCATCATTGGATAAAAAATAAAGTCCTTGTCCCTGGTTACAAAATATTGAAGGGAAGAAAAAACAACAATGGTAAACAGTACAATTGATAAGGCGAAAAACATCTCGCCGGTAAATACTTTTATCTTATTCTCATTAGAAGAAGCAGTAAAATATTTTCTTTGAACCATTTTCAGGTGAATGATGCCAAAAAGCATGAAGATGGCCGCAAAAATCCAAAAGACCGTGAAAAGGTTTTCACTAACAAAAATAGCCAGGAAGGCTATCAGCGAAGCAATAATGGAGGAAAATGTGCCATAGAAAATTGGTTTCTTACCCTGGCTGGCATAACCGGAAGCCAGCTTTTTAACCAATAAGGTAAGTGCAATTGAAATGGCCAGCAAACTACCTATATATGTAAAAAATAGTTTTAATCCCATACTAAATGTCAGGTTCTATCAGCGTGCAAGCCCGTTTTTAAAAATTTTCGTCTATAACCTCATCCGAAATCTGCCTTATTATTACAGATGAAACTCAAATGTAGTGTCTATCGGCAGAGGAATAAAATTTCGTGAGATGTTTTAAAAAGCCACAAGATAACAAGCATTGCAACACATTGCAAAGGCAGGGTTTTGAAGCATTTTGTTAAACTGTATTTGCTTGAAATCAATGGCTTAAGTTTAATTGATATATACATGAATGAACAAAAATGATGGCCAACAGGCAGCAGATAATGCAAGGGCTCTGAGTAGGTATACTCAAAGCCCTTGCAAAAATTTCTAATACTATTGATCCTATTTTTGTTTAAACGAGGCTTTCCATTCTTCACCATCATCGCCTTTATAGCCGTCTAGTTTTACAAGGAAGCTTTTGGCCGGGAAGAAAGGAGTAATATGTATATCAAGGAAGATATGATCTTTCTGACTTTCATCTTTCTCGAAACGAATGATTTGGAACTTTTCAATCAATTTATCAGGTCCCATTATTCCGTCCAGGAACTTGACGATTTGTTTACGAAGATTTCCTTCCATTTTGGTATTCCAAAGTTCAAAGGCACGCCTGTTCAAAAAGTCCGACATTACTTTCGCAATAAAATCAAATACGCGAACTACAGAGTAAGTCTGCATACCAAGGTTATCGCCGGTAAACAATGTTTTAGCAGAGAATGGCATTACTTTACCCCACTCACCTACCAATGGGACAAGACCAACATTTTCAAGTTCTGAAATGTCAGCTTTTTTAAGATCGAAACGAACGGAATCAATTTCATCGATTGTACCGTAAGTTTTACCGGCAACCGGCTGCGACATTTTTGTACAATACACTTTACCGGCAAGAGCTGCAGAACCTGGAACATAAATATCTTCTTCTTCCCCAACATCGGTATTTTTCCCCCTGCCTACCACATAATTGCAGGTCATCATAACATTGGCTTTATGGGCTTCACCTCCCGTCAAGTTTGCGTCGGTAAACATATCAAGCACATCTTCAGGCGATTCTACATTCTCGAAATCAGTTAATAGCATCACCTTGTTCTCATAGGCAATTTTTGCCCATTTATCGACAACAGTGTTTGATTTAAGATAACCTGGTACAACCATTAAAGAATAGTTGTGCCTTAAATCAAGACGGTCAAAATTTTGTTTTAATTCCTCGGCCACATGATCAATAAACCTCGGCTCATCCAAATCAGTTAGCTGTTCTATCGAAGCATTCATTATTGAAACGTTCTTTAGCTTCGTTGATTCAGTGTTTTTATAAAACAAGTTTACTGAGCGGTAAGATTCTTCCAGTTCCCTGGTCGTTTCGAGCACTTTTTTGAGATTGCTTTTTAATAGCCCTTCTGTTACCTCAGCTCTCTCTACACTTTTATCAACCATTGTAGAAACAGAATCTGAACTGGCTAAAAGGTCCAGCCACATATTCAATTTCTTTTTTAAATCTGCGCGCTGCACTTTCTTACTTGCATCTGTAAGAAATATGTTCTTTTTTGCTTTTCTAACAGGGTTTAAGTTATCCGCCCCGTCAACAATAGCTTCAAGAAAATCGTAACCGCCCACCCTGGCAAGTTTGGTTAGTGATTCATCCATTGTAAGCGCGGGCGCAACTGCCAGTTTCTCTTCAACCTTGAACGCGGGGGCTTCCGCACTTTTTAATTCTTCTGCCATAATATTTCTTTATTAATGTAGTTAAATGGATAATTGTTTTAAGCTCCTTCTTCCAGCTCAGAAGCGAGAGATTTTAGTGCATTGATAAAAGCATTTTTCGTTTCAGGATTTTCGATAACATTCTTCAACGATTTGTTGGTCTTAAGTTGCTTTAAAATCTTAAGATAAGCATCGTTTTCCATGTTCAGGTTTTTTAAATAGCCACTTTGGTTGGTTAAGTTCTTTACATCAAAATCGCCGAGGCCTCCAAACTTAAAGTTCTCTTCGGTTGTAGAACCATCTTCTTTATCAAGTTCGACATCAACATTTGGGTTAAAATGGGCAAACACATCTTCTACCCGCTGTAGGTTCTCCACTATTTGCGGCCTGATAGGATCGTCGTGCGTTAGTTTTTTTATAAATAGGGTCTTATTGGGTGATATTTCAACAAACCCTTCTCCAACGGGATCCGGAGCTAAAATGGTAGTGGCAATCCCTGGTTTAACCTGTGGCATAAACTTATAGTTTTGAGGATGAAAAATTAAAAAAGTACGTAAATATGATGAAATAAATATTACTTATCAAAAGCTTTAATTAGTTGAGCAACCTTACTCAATCAGCCATTTTACTTCTTCGTTTTCAAGACTGGCAGTTACTTTACTCCCCTTCTTTAATTCGCCTGAAATAATGTACTTAGATATCGGCCGCCGCAATTGATTCCTTATAACACTAGAGATTTGTCTTGCACCATATTTGGGCGTAAAACCATTTAATGCCAGGTATTTTTTGGCCTCATCTTCTATGGTAAAAGTTATACCCTGTTTGTCCAATGCTTCAAGCAAGCCTTTCATTTGTATCTCGAAAATTCTGACAATACTTTTTTCGCTTATTGGTGCAAAGGGAACAATTTCGGTAAGCCTGGCAAGAAACTCAGGACGGAAATACTTGGTCATTATTTCCATTAACTTATTTGAAGTTGGCATCTCATCTTTTCCAAATTGCTCCGCAATCCATTCGCTGCCGATGTTGGAGGTAAATATAATAAGAGCATTTGAAAAATCGCCCTCTTTTCCCAGCCTGTCATGCATATGTCCTTCGTCCAATATTTGTAAAAAAGTATCAAATACAGACGGGTGTGCCTTTTCAATCTCATCGAATAACAAAACAGAATAAGGTTTTTGCCTGATTTTATTTACGAGTACGCCACCTTCCTCGTAACCAACGTATCCCGGAGGGGCACCGTATAAAAGCGCTGCAGAGTGCTCTTCTTTAAACTCCGACATATCAAAACGGATCATGGCCTTTTCGTCATTGAAAAGAAATTCCGCCAACGATTTTGCCAGCTCAGTTTTACCGGTACCCGTAGGACCTAAAAAGAAAAACGAACCGATGGGTTGCCCCTTTTTGTTCAGCCCGCTTCTTGATTCAAGAACAGATTCTGATAAAGCCTTTACAGCATGATCCTGGCCAACTACTCTTTTCTTCAGGTAGCTTTCCATGTTCATCAGTCTTTCCTTTTCCTGTGCCTGTATATTACCAAGGGGAATGCCGGTTTTATAGGATATAACGGAGGCAATATCTTCTTTGTTTACATCATTTTTGTCAACATCGGCAACTGCGCGCAGCTTTATAAAACTTTGCGTGAGGTAATTGTCAAATTCAACCGAGGTTTCAAACTTATCGGACTGCGATTTGTCTTCCAGTTTCCCCAACAACACTGGGCTTATTTTGCTGGTAAATAAATTATTTAGCCATTTGTATTCAGAAAACAATTCATGCTCTGCTAATACATCATTAGCTTTTAGGGTATCTAACTGGGTTTGTAAAATTTGAAGATCACCTTTATTGGTATCCACCATTAATTTGATCGCAGCCATTGTTCTATCCAATAAATCGATGGCGGCATCGGGCAATCTCCGGTCTTTAATATAACGTTTGGATAGTCTGACACATTCTTTAATAGCGCCTACTTCAATTTTCAGGTTGTGGTGTGTTTCAAATTTTGCAGAAAGGCAATCAAGCATTTTAACCGCTGTTTCTGCGTCAGGTTCGGGAACGGACAGCACTTCAAATCGACGGGTAAATGCCTGGTCGGGTTCAATTAGCTTACGATATTCATCGTTGGTCGTTGCGCCAATCACGGTGATCTCTCCCCTGGCCAGTTCAGGTTTCAAAAGATTGGCAGCGCCACCACCTATAGATCCCTTGCCATCGAGGAGAATATGAATTTCATCAATAAAAATTATTGCCTTTTGAAATTGCTTTACTTCTTTAATAATATTTTTTAACCGATCCTCAATTTCGCCTTTATAGGAAGCCCCGGCAATTAAGGCACCAAGATCGAGTTCGAATATAAGCGAATTGGCAAGTTGTGCCGGTACCCTGCCATGAACAATATCCATAGCAAACCCATCGATTAATGCGGTTTTACCAACACCTGCTTCACCGGTGATAATCACATTTGGTTTGGTTCTTCTGCAAAGAATCTCCATCATCATCCTGGTCTCTTTATCCCGGCCAATGATAGGATCTGTTTTACTTTCTCTTGCCAGGGCAGTACGCTCAACACAATATTTGTAAATAGCACCGGCAGAAGCCTTTGTGCCACTTTCCTCACCTTGTTTACCTGCCGCTGCTGTTACTGCGTTCTGAATACTATCTTCTTTAAAATAAATATCAAGGATTTCCTTCTCTTTTACAGGAAATGATTTTAGCTGCTCACTGCTAAAACCTACGCCCGGCTTTGCGATGGCAGCAAGTACACAAATAGGAGAAATTAAATCAAGACCAAGCTTGATCCTTACATTATCCGATTCTTCAAAAATATTTTTTACTTTTTCATCGCCTGTTACCTTGTCTTTTACCTGGGCAACCTTGGGATATTCCTCCATCCGCACTTCCGCCCATTCCATAATATAACCCGAATCTTTTCCTATTGAATCAAGAAATCCTTTTAACCCAACTTCTTTATGCAAAAGACTGCGAAGCAAGTGTGCAGGGTAGAAAAACTCGTTGTGATATTCTTTTGCAAGAGACTGTGCGATTTCAATGGCAGTTTTTACAGATTCGTTTAGCGTGAGCGATGGCATTGGTTAGTTTTTATTAATGCAGAAATGTACAAAAATTCTTTAGGAAACAAGAAAATTGAAAAATTAATGTGGTTGTGCAATATCCGCAATCAGGATTGAAAATAAAAAAATATAATGTACTGTAACACAAATAATAAGGAATGGATTTTAGTTTGCAATTGCCATTACCGGCAAATAGTGAAGTATTGTTCAAAATCTTAAATATATAGTCTATTCCGCCTCATCAACGGTCTTTTGTTGAAGGTTTCAAAATGTAAATAACCCCAATTATAAGGAATTACAAGTTTGCCGACTATTTTATAAGTAATGAATCAAAAAACCATTTTCAGCACTATTTTTAGAGGCTGATTTTTTATTTTAACATTAAAAGTCTATCGGGTATGAGTTCCGTTTATTATAAGATTCCGTTGCAACTGGGATCGGTGATGCAAGGCAATGAATTGCCTACCTGCGATCTGGCACAATCTATTACAAAAAACTTGCAGCTTATTATTATGACAAGGTTTGGTGAACATAGAAGTAACCCCGAATTTGGGTGCGAAATATGGGAGCTGGATTTCGAGCTGATAATCAGCGAGAGCATATGGGAAGAGAAGCTGCGCCAATCGTTATTAAAGTCTATTGCAAGTCACGAAAACAGGTTGACAAACATTGACATCCAGGTTAACATAAATGAGATCGAAAGGTTTCATTTATTAAAGAAAAGGCCGGAAGTAAAAAAACGAGTGACCATTAAACTAATGGCCGTTATCCAGAAAACAGGCGAGCCCTTCACTTTCGATACCAGCCTGTTTCTAAGTCCCCTATCTGTTGTTTAAAAATTTAACCAGTTATGTTACCAACAATAAATAACTCGAAGGAATTAATTAAGAGCAGGATGCTAAAGCATGCCCTGAACTACTGGAATATTAAAAATGGCGATGATCTTGACCCGGTAGTAAAATTAATACTGGAGGCCTTATCAGGCGAACTATATAATTTAAGCAACGAATTAAAAGATACGGAGGTAAGAATACTCGAAAAAATATCGAACCTTCTTGCGCCTGATTTTTTAACCTGCCCAAATACAAGCCATGCCCTAATGTTTGCACAACCAGTGGAGCCATATGAAACGGTCGAAAGCACGAATCATTTTTTTACAACCCGTAAAATTTCTACTAAAAAAGATGACACGCTTGATAGTACGATAGAGATTTATTTTACACCGGTGGATGATGTAAAGCTAGCAGATGCACGGGTAGCAAGCGTTGCAACTGGTGGCAACCTTTTTTTGTATGATGATAATAATAACAAACTCCAGGCGGCAAGCACCAACAGGAAAAATTATTCCGACACAAACATTTTGTGGATTGGCCTTGACGCGAATGAAAAAGTTACCAATATTGATAATGTTTCTTTTTGCTTCGACTGGAAAAATCCAAATCCTAAACTTGCGCAACTTAATTACCAATTATTGCCCCTGGGAAAATGGTATATTAACAATAAAGAAGTAAAGACAAAAACAGGCATTAACTATAAATCTGCACCAACTGCCACGGATGATGAAAGAAATATTTTTATTGATTATAATCTGCTTTCCTTAATGGAAAACGATATCAAGCACTATTATGATCATAAGTTTATCACAATTGCCGACGACCGTTTTAAAAGCATTAATGACTATAAAACATTTTACCCTGAAGAATTGCAATCACAATTTGCAGAAACTGATCTGAAAAAGCTAAACCGTGAACTGCTTTGGATAAAAGTTGTATTCCCGGTAGCATTGCAACAGGAATCACTTGACGAAGTACAGGTGCTTACTAATTGCTTCCCGGTTATGAACAGGCAATTGAATGATTTGAAATACAGGCTTCGGGGTGGCAGTAATATTATTCCGTTAAGAACCGATGGCATGGATCAGTTCCTTGCGGTAAAAATGCTTTCCGATGAATCGCATAAATATCAATCAACCCCTTATAGGAAAACGGAGGAAGAATTGGTAGGAACTTTTACCCTCCGTGCCGGCGGAGTGGAACGTTTTGACGTAAGAAATGCCAAAGAATTTATTAGTTACCTGCTTGAACTGCTGCGTAGTGAAAGTGCCGCGTTTGCAGTGTACGGATATGACTTTATTGCAACGATTCTTAGGGAAATGAATCAGAGGATTGCATTAATGGAACAAAAAACCACTGGGCTTGCTGCCACTACCACAGAAATTCCTCATTATATAATTGTAAAACCGTTTGAGGGGTTTGAGATGATGTATGTAGACTATTGGACCACATTGGCAGAGGGTGCAAATAACATACGTTCCGGCACAAAATTTCAGCAACTAAAAAGCTCGAAAATAAAAGAGAAATCACTTGGCTTGATTACCACAACTATTGGAGGAAAAAATCGGTTAAAACCTGAAGAAAGATTAAATGCATTCAGGTATGGATTAATTACCAGGAACAGGATTGTAACAAAAGAAGACATCCGGAATTTTTGCCATTATGAACTTGGAAGCAGAATAAATAAAGTATCAGTGACAAAAGGTATTGAAATGTCGGTTCATCCGCAGCAGGGCTTTAACCGAACTATTGATGTTGCTATTACGCCTTCGCATGCAGATAAGCTGGATGAAAATGAATGGGATTTATTATGTGATCAGCTAAAGTCGAAACTGGAAATGCGTTCCGGCATGAGCAATCGCTATCGCATTTTATTGGAAAACTAATTTTTGCTGAAAACATTTACAACATGAAATCTTCCTCCAATAACAGTCCATTCGATGAAACTTTAAGAACTGATTTTAAAGCAGAAGTAATTGCTGCAGAAATGGTAGATAGCGGAACACCATTAGACCGAATATTGATTTTGATGCTTGGTGGCGCGAAAAGGCCGTACCGCAAAGATGTAGATGAAATAATAGAAGAGATATCAGAATACGACCATAAAGAGTACACACACGTCAAAACCCACAAGGAAGGTATTTACGACATGTTGCCCGAGGGTTTATTCCACTCCCCTACTTTACCAAAATCGGCAACCGACGAAAAGGAAATTATTGATGCATTAAAAAAACACCACATTGAGGAGGCAAATGCCAGGAAATTTTTCTTACCGTATGAAGCTGCTATTAATGAACTTAGAATACAAATGGCCTTGCACGAAAGCAGGCTTGACAAGCGGTTAGAAAACAGTGAAATGGTTGATGTTTTTGCTGGCCAATGGGAAATATTCAAATGGCTGGACGCAAGGCAGGCCAATATTTTTTTACACCTGTTACCGTTATTACATGATGTGCGGGATGATTATGGCGTGGCAGAAACAATATTTGAACTAATATTTTTATTGCCAGTAGAAATTAAACTGCAACAACAAAAACCAGTGAAGCTCGAAAACCAACTATTTTCCTCGTTTGATGATAGTATACTTGGCGTAAATTTTACAACCGGCAATAAAGTTTTTTATACAGGGGAAGATGAAATATTTATTTCTTTAGGCCCCATGCAAAACAGCATGTTGCAGGGATTTATAGCTGGAGGCAATAATGAAAAAATACTTGAACTATTATGTGATTACCTTTTGCCAGTCCATATTGATACCACTGTAGAATTTAAATTGGTTGACGCTGACAAAACAACCAGGCTTTCGGATCGCAAAAATGATTATAACAATACGCTTGGATTAAGCACTTTTTTATAGATTTTCCTCTGGCTTTCATAAACTGCTTTTTCAACGCCTCAGGCAAAACAACATTTTTTTGCCAGTTTCAATGAATACGGGTTTCATAGCAAGCGCATTAATCCAGAATATACGAGTCCACCCCACATTTGGCATGGCTGCGAACCAGTCCGGTTAAAAAATTCCCTTCTGCCATTTCAATAGTAAAAATCAACCAGCGCAAATGCTATCAAGCTATAAAACCCCAGTTCGTTAATTGATCTAATGTAACGTCTGTTTTACTTCCCCTTGAAGTATATAACGCTTTGCGGGGTCCTGCACGGAATATTGCAGCAGACCCTTCCAACGCATAATTTTTTCCAGGCAAATGCTGAGCTGTTGGATTTAAAACATAATCGGGAGCTGAGGCAGGACGCTGACCTATTTTATATTCAATTTCAAAAAGAAAAGCTGTAGGGTTATGGGCAGGGTCATTCTTCTTGGTAAATTTTAACACCCAGTTGCCTGGCGTTTTTTCCAAAACTTCTTTTTCAAGAATAAAATAGGCCTCCGGAATGGGTGTCCATGTTCCCGCCGTATAAGGTGGCAACTGGTATTCATACACCTGGTTTGCTGTTATCTTTCCGGCTGTGCGGGGAAAATCGCAAATGAGCGCAGGCCACATGACACTATGATCATCAAAGCATTCCCCTTTATCGGCATCAACACCTAATTGCGTAAAGTCCTGATCGGGGTCTGCAGCCTCGCAAAATGGAGCTCCCTGGGTAGGATTGTTGTAGACCACTTTCTCTCTTGTTTTTATGCCTGCAAGTGAACGCAAATCGCCATCTGAACTTTCCCAGGTTAACTTGTGTTCGTGCAAAAACTTCATTGGGCCGAGGGTTATGGTCCCATCCTGGGGATCCTTTGCTCCATGTGAAAGTGGTATAAAAGTGGGTTTACCAAGCTGGGTAGACTGGTATGCTCCGTTTTGTATTTTATAACCAGTGAACTGCATAACCGGGTTAAGGGGTGTAGGCCTTTGTCCGGGCGAACCAGCAGGGTACACTGTGATGTTAGGGTCCCGCACTTTCCAGCCTCTTAGTTTTAGCAGGCATTTGCCACAAAAATGTGGTTTATTGTTACTCCCAACATGCAGTTTTACGTCTTTCCGGTTAACTGGCGCCTGGCCCGCTTTGGTATGAAGGTACCACATGGTGCAGTTTTCATCCGAAGAGTCGTGCTCTCCTGCTTGTTGAAAAGGATGGTGTAAATAGAAAAGGTGGGCTACTTCATGGGCTGTAAGAAACCCATCTTTCAATATTTTTCGATATGACTCACAGATATAAGCTGTACCGCCCCCGATACCTGTGCAGGAACTACCTTCATTGCGATATTTCGCCGGTTCGGTGACTACCGTTTTTTTTACGATTAAACCTCTTTGGCCGGTAACATCATAACCTTTAAACGGAAGGGCACGCAGCACAATTAAGCCGGGACGGTTTGCTTCATTGTTCAGGCCAGCCAGCCAGTGGCCTACGCTCCCGTTTTGATCGTTACCAAGTGTAAGCCTTGTAAGACCATTTCTGAAATCATCTGCCCACTGGCTAACACGGTCGAGAAAATTGATGTCAGATTCATTAAATGTTTTTTCCAGGTCGTCACCTTTTAACAGCGGGTAAGGAAACATATGATCATTGGAAAGCTGCATCCTGCCTTTCACCCTGTTCATTTTCGCATTTCGTTGTACCGGATCGGGGGTTTTGTGGGCGGGAATCATTTCTTCCACGCAGAGTGTGAAATATGGCTGCGCCTTTGCGCTGGTAGGCGCCAGATCGAGTATCCGTTTCGTCGTACAATTTGAAATATCAAGTTTACAAAAGGCAGCTTCAAATTGTGGGGTTATTTCCGACCAGTCAACATCTGGCAGGGTATCATGGGTCCAGTTGATAACGCAAGCTACCCTGGAGAGTTTCCAAACGGTAAACTCACCGGTTTCCGCACTTAATACGCTTGGATCACGCAAGGCAGTATTCGCCGTTGTTAGCGGGTTTTCATTGGCCAGCCCTTCGAAACTTATGCTTGCCTTAATTTTAAAGTTATCGCCGGCAATGTTTGACCCCCTGAAAAGCACACCCGTTTTCCCATTCCATTTATGATGGGCATTCGATAAAACTTTTGTTTCTGCCACCATGTTCGTTGCGCCCTGCGCTACCGGTATTGCCGCAAACAACCTTTCAAAGTAATGATCAGTGCTTCTTACACCACCGCATTGCTGCGGGCAATTATTATTTCCACCGGGCAAGGCTTTTACCCTTGTATTTACCTCTTTAATAAACTGTTTAGATCTTGAAGGTGCTGTTTCAGCAATAAAAGGAGGAAGCAAAGAAAAATCCTCCTCGGGATCAATAACTGTCCATTTAATCTTTACATCGCCGGTTGCCTCAGGCGATTCCACTCCATCAGATTTCTGTGGCCAAGCTGGCGCATCTTTCCTTGAAATTAAGGTTACGACAGCTTCCAAGGGTATTTCAAACCGGTCAAGCTTGCCACCTTTTGGATTTGTGTAATCGTTAGCCTTATCGTAATGTCCGTCGGCACTGTTCCAGTTGCTGGTGCCGCTGGCACCTTCGGTATGGTAGAAATAATTACTCTGAATAAATACTTTCGACTTTTTGCCCTTATCAGTTATGGCGGCTTCGTCTTCAAGCCAGTCTACTTTTAAGCTTTCACCGTCAAGTTCGTTAAGGAAAACAGTTAACCTGACTGCAGCGTTATGGCCTGCAAAGTCTGCTTCCTGATGATTGATCATTTCGTGGGTAAACCGCCTCACCGCCCTTTTTGTCTGGGCATTTAAGTTTCCATCCACCACGCCAGAAAAATATCCCAATTTGTTCAGCCTGTATTGTATCCATTTTATATGATCGGACCATTGGGCACTGCCATCAACAGGCGGGGGATTTATACGGACTGGAGGTGTATCGGGATCTTCGAGGTAGGAACCCTCTTTCAATTTAATGCTGTGATAAAGTATGTTGAACGTTTCGTAGTCGGTGGCAATTTTTCCCGTAGGAGCATCATACATTAATAAAACCTGGAACGGTCCAATCAGTGGGTTAGCAAGCTTATTTAATAAGGGGCCGCTGGATGGGTGATTTATTTTTCCATCCCATTTCAAGAGTTTATTTCCGCCATCTGCGACTTCAGCCGTTGTTAACTGCCGGCGGAATAGCCACCCTGCATTGTTCCTGATGGCCAAATACACCTTTGGATCAGGATCTTCAGCACTTTTTATTCCATGTATGTGATAACGAATTTGAAGGTTCTCATCATCGTCCTTACCTGTGGGTACAAAATGGGGATCAACAGAAACTATTTCCAGCAACCGGCGCTCCAGCTCAATTAAAGTTGGCCCCCCGCCTTTTTGTTTGGTGGTAGCGGAAGGGTTTGCAACCTTTAATTTATAAATTGGATCCAGGGATTCAAATTTTAATTGGCATACATGCCCGCTTACTTTTACTGTTCGACGGAATTCACCATTTATATCGGTTGATTTTACGACTGAGTTTCCTTCAGCTACCACGATCCGGACCTTTACATCTTCCATAGGCTTCCCGGAAGAAGCCTCTGAAACTTTAAAGTACAGTTCGTATTCCGGTTCACTTTCCTCCACACTATCCTCTTCTGGCTCGACCGGTGTGTTTTTGCATTTTGGCGTTGCATCGGTTTCTTGCTTAACCACCGCAGCCTTGGGTCTTTTGCAGTTTTCTTTTCCCATACCTAAAAAGTGCTACGTTTAAAATAAAGCCATTTCATTTTGTATTCCTTCCAGCAGTTTTGCCTTTACAACTTCCTGTAGTAGAATGTATTTTTTTTCTTCCGAATATGCTCCCGAAGCATCTAACAATTCCCTCACCCAGGGATACAACGGATCGTTATCTACTTTATAACCAAAAATAAACTGCAGGTGGATAAAATATGCTATACTGTTTTCCCTGTTAAAACCATTATCTGCAGCGCGTTGAATGCCAGCTAAAATCATCTGCCTTAAGTTCAGCCTTCCGCAGATATGGTACTTTTGTGGCCATAATTTTGAAAATTCGAAAACAAGATCTTCCTCAAAACCGGCATCAGGATTTTGACCAGGTATATTGCTGACTGGAAGGTTTGCCATATACTCCAATTGCTTCATCGGGAAAACCATACCCTTGCCAACTACATTATCGAGATAGGTCATCGTTCTCTGGAAAAGTAACTCAATTGTTTCGTCCTTACGCATGGCGGTATCCTCTAATATCTGGCGGCACCATGGTATTTGAATATCTGAATCAAATCCACTGCCCAGCATCACCATTTCGTCGATGAAAAGACAGCATTGAAACCTTGAATCGAATCCCCATGAGTTGGCGTTTGCAATGCCGGTTTCTATAAATTTCGTTAACCCCTCATCCTTGAGTAGCTTGCTTTGCACCGGGAAATGCTTTTTAAGATGCTCAAGCATGTATTCTAGAAATCCTTTAGCATTATAGGATACCTGTTGAAATGCCTTTAATTGTTTATTTGTTACAATCATAATTCGATCTGCTATAAAAATACATACATACGTAAAGGAAAATACAAGGGTCCGGCTTTTATAAGGTTTCAATTTAAAAGATTATGGCAATCTGCTTAGGGCAACATGCAGCAGTAATCTTCACTCTGAAAAAATATGAGGTTGATTATGTCGATTTAGTAATAGTGCTAAAGACATCTTAAGACTAAGCAATTAGTCAAAAAACTTCCTCGCAGGTCGCTGAGCTTTCAATTCTACTGCAACCGCATTATTACCTACAGCAGTAGCGGTGTTTACATTTGGCGAAACTGCATTTTCAGTTTTGGTTATTGATGGAAAAACAACGGAATGAACCACTCTTTCAATTACCAATCGTTTACCATTAAAAGAGAAGATTAATGCAAACAAGGGATCTTCATCCTCGCAAATAAATTGTTGCACCGGCCCAAAAAATTCTATTAGTTGCTGTTCATCACAAGTAGGAAGAAATGTCCTTAAAACACGGGGATCATAGAAGCGGAAGTATAATTCCTTGCCATTTTCGTTTTTTATTAAAAGAAATTTTTGAAAATGTTGCAACAACCCTTCCATATTTGATGTTGAATTTACCAGAAAACCCCATGAATTTCCCCAGCCAGTTTCCTTATACCAGTAAGCAAATTTATCGCCTGGTTCAAACCCTGACAGATACGGACCAACGTCTGCCAAATCTATTTCTTGCCGGCCTTTATACAGGGACAAGTGATCAGGATTAAGTGCCCTGACTATACCCATTTGTTGTTTAAGCCGGGCGCCATCAAACAATATAAAATTAATACCAATTGCCATTTTCTAGGTTTAGTTCGCTGTCAACTTATTTCAATAATTTATATCGAAAGCAATACATCAGTCTTTTTCAATTTATGAGGGAGAATAAATAAGGCTGTTTTTAGGAAACCAAACCGTAATAGAGACAATTTCCCGAGAAGGAGAAAAATGATATTCTGCATTCTGCCATTGCGAACACATAATTTCCTAAGCGAATTTTTTTAGGAAAGGGATATTCTGCTCCAATTGCCCAAAATTTATCTCCAACAAATTGCATGTTTTCATCGTAGTTATACCAGCGAATATTAAGTTGCGCCTCCCCTAAGCTTTGCAGCGCATATTTCGCAAGTATCAGGATTATGCACCAATGCTGTTCCATGTTCTGCGGCTTCTTTTAGCGCCAATACCTGTGCCAATTTTACAGCTATCTCCGGAGCGGCATCCTTCATTACTGTTTCAATTACCGCTTCAGGCATTGCGGCCAGGCCACCACTATTTTCTACCATAGCGTCTCCCCCCGGTACTATAGGAGGTGTCGGGGGCGCTACTTTTGGGGCATCAGGAACAGGCACATCGGGAGGTGACGGAGGATTTGGAACAGGGCTTATTTCGCCAATCAAGACCGTCGGGCAACCGAGTACGATTGTTCCGCCATGGGCGCAGGTATCACCCATTCGGGCAGCAGGCTTGCCACCGATCAATACTCCAACCGAACCTAATACAATAGTGTCGGGCGGGCCAACACAAACACACATATCACCCATAACCGCTGCAGGCATACCGCCAATTAATACCGTTGGACAACCAGGGCCGGTGATAGGCCCTCCAACATGTGGTATAGGTGGAAGACCCGGGGTCACCATCGGGCACACATGCATATCTGTTAATCTGGCTGCAGGTTTTCCCATATTCTTAAAAAAAATTAATTGATCATAACAATTGCACCTTTTACCGTGGTTTGCCCGCTGGCTGTTAATTCAGCTGTAGCATTTCCCTTCACTTTGGCTCCCACCTGGGCACTGAGTTCAGCATTTAATCCTTCTATTTTTACATCGCCGCCTGAGCTTTTAATATCTATACCGTTGATGGCCTTAACAACTGCTTTTGAACTGGCATCTATTTTTATTTCCTTCCCCTTAATTTCAATTGTGCCGTCCTTTTTCATGTTAATGGAGCTTTGGCCGCAAGTAATTGTTATTTCATCGCTGCTTTCTATGTTAATCTTTCCTTCACCATCAAATATCATTTTACTTTTTTCCCCGGCATCTATAACAGAAATTTTTTTGTCCTCAAATTTTATGGTACTGCCGGATTGGGTGGTAAAGCTTTTAATTTTATTGTTATCTCCTCCTCCCTCACCAGTTTTCCCCGTGTATACGCTGCCTAAAACAAAAGGTCTGTCGGGATCATTATAACGAAATCCCACCATCACTTTGTCGTTTATTTCCGGTATGCACAGTAGCCCCCTGTTCTTTCCTTTTTTTCCATCCCCGGCCTCAGGTGTCATTACACTTATCCAATCAGTATTTTCACTGTCCTTTACTTGCCAAAGCATTTGAACTCGCACCCGTCCCATTTTATCCTTGTCGTTATTGTCTCTTACGATAGCCAACTGGGTTTCTGCAACAGGGATTTCTACATTTTTTACCGGTATCACCTCCAGTCCGGCGGGAATAGCTTCAATACTGTTTGTGTAGTTCCCTTCTACCATTAGATGTTCTATTTTAACTACGAGAAATTCTCCAAAGTCTTCAGTATCTTTTTGGAATCCTACCTTAAGTTTTACAACGGAACCAATGGAAATTTTAGGATTATAAGTTTTAACGTTCAGGACTTCCATATTCGCCGCTATGGCAGATTGGTGAATGTCATTTAATTTATCAAGGGAAGTTCCCACATCAATAAAATTCCTGGCCGGACCTGTAACTGATCCTGAATACAGCTGTTTGGATTTCCCGAAAACATTACTTGAAAACTGGCCTAATCCAGGTACATGATCTGTTGTTTGGCCAGCAATTGCCTGATCTTTCCTTTCATCAAAATCACTATTTGAAAACTTCACCGGTAGTGCCCGAAGACTTAATTGCATTCCAAGAATATCTATACCATAGGTTATTGTTACTTCGGCTTTTTTTGATGGTTTCCCAAAAATCAGGTTCTTTCCATCATAATAAAAACATTCTCCATAATCGGAAGACAGCCTGTTCAGGAAGTTAAATGAACTTTCCTTGTATTGGCATTTATACGCCAGCACAGTGTTGAATGTTGTTTTCGCACTTACTGTTAAACCTGCGGACTGCACAATTTTGGAGACTATATCGGAAACTTTTTTCTCATGAAAAGTAGCAAAATGTTGGCCTGATTCCAATGAAATAGTGGTGCTGTAACCTTTTACAACTAATTCGGAATACGAACCGCTATCACTGACCTCCATGCAAACTTCACATATAATCCCCTTGAACTCGTAAAATATTTCCTGAGAACCGCCTTCTTCAAAGAAGCGAATTATAGCTGTTTTTCCTACGTTATGCTGAAAATTGGTTAGGCGCAATGTGGTGTCATTGCCACTGTAGTCTAAATACCGGCAGATGAATTCGTGATGTTCATTAAACCCCTGTTTCAGAAAAATACTGGTACAATTATCAAACTTTTGACCTTCAACTTCTAATTCAGCACCTACATTATAATCCATGACACATATTTAAATAAACGGAAAAATTTATGGCGATAAAGCTGGCAGGTATCGCCCATAAAAAGTATGCTTAGCAAGGGAATGAACATACCATACCCCAGCTAAGCAACTAAATAATTTAACTCTGTGCAACCCGGTGATTGGTTGGCAATTATTGGTTATTTTTTTACCGGCCAATCGTTTACAAGTTCTGCATTACCAATTTTAATTGTTTCTGCCGATACTGTAAAACTTACATACATAGCATCTCCGCCGCCAGTAGAAAACGATTCCGAATAACCAACAATAAACGAATGTTCAAAAGTCAATACTTTCAAAGTGCCGTCCGCATCAACTTTTGTCCAGGTTACTGACCCGTCGACTGGCTTATGCTGATTATTTACCATCGCTTCAATAACGGAAGTATCATCGGTTGATTCAACCGTGAAGTCAATTTTTCCGCCATAAACAATGGAAGATGGCCTGCCTTTAATATCTGTATCCCTGTAAAAAGAATACGAGCAGTTTATAACATCGAACTCGCTATTGCCAATTTTGAGTGTTGCCTTAAATGACATAAAAATTATTTTTTAGTTGAATAATGCTACAAAATAGTCGTTTTTTTTAATTTCTCTAGTATTAATAAAAAAATATAATCGGAGGATTACAATTCCAAAACCAGCCATCTTTTTCTGCCTGTTTTATGTTGAAAACAGTTGCTCTTAATTCAATATTAAGGGGCTTTCGAATTAAAAAGAAACTTTTAGTTACTGCAATAAAACTTCATGAAAACAAAAAAATAGCGGTATTGGAAATTAAATAAAATCAAATTAAGAACCATTAAAATTCAAAAAAGGAAACACTACCATTTCAATTACGAAATCAGCCTAAACCATCTACAAAATTTAGTAAACATCATCGGTGTAGGAAAGCTTGAGTACAACGGGTTCATCCTCTTTTAATTCGTTTAAAGCAATGCCTTTCTTAAAATTTTGGTCGAACAATTGCAACGAATGACCGTACGGCAGTTCTACATAAACCCTTCCTTCCAGTATCCAGCCACTACCGATAAATTCATTACCCTGCCTTCTAAAAAAACCCGGGAATTCAAGGTCCTCCTGTAACTTAATGTGAACAAGGTCTCCGTCTTTAAACTTTTTATACTTGCCGGTTATGTTAGCAACAAACGATTTTACGACAGGTTTTTTAACAACTGGCGGAGGTTCTGATTTATTTACAAAAGTTGCGAGGCTTTCGGCGGCGCTGCTATCGGAAATAATTACTTCTGGCGGGGCTATTGTTGTTTGTTGTTTTACGGTATTTTTCGGCTGTGGCCTTATTGTAGTTAAAATATTGTATCCAAAGTTTTTCATATAGACTTCGGGGTATTCAAATAATTCTTTAATCGCAATTATCTTATACACATATAAAGCGGTTTCCGAATTGAGATTCATAGTAAAATAATCATTGCCCTGGCTGCTAACCGCCTTACTCATATTGCCAATACCAAAATTATAAGCTGCGGCTGCCAACACCCATGAAGCTTTTTTATGCCTTTTCAACATAAACTGGTAATAATCCTTAAGTACTCTGCATGCGGCTTTTGTTGATTTTTCAATATCATCTCTTTCATCAACCGTTGCATCGACCCTTAGGCCAAGTCCTTTTGCTGTTTCCGGCATAAGTTGCCAAAAGCCCCTGGCACCAACACCTGATGAAACAAGGCGAAAGCCGCTTTCAACAATAGGCAGATATTTGAAGTCTTCCGGAATGCCATTTTGTTGAAGCTGGTAGGTTACATAGTTAAAGTACATGGCAGCTGATGCCCGCAAAGACGGCATGTTTACATAATTAACCTGCGACTTAATAACGCCCATGAGCTTATTGGCCACAAAATCATTGTCGACAGGTATGTACTCACCACAAAAAATAATAGGATGCGAATTTTTGTCGCTGCTATCAAACGGCGTATAACTCACCAATGAGAGTAATCCAATAGATAAAATACTCCTTACCCAACGATTCATCTGCAATCTATTATTTTACTAACGTTCGTATTCACTAATGTAGACGTCGGCCGAAATGCCAATTTCAAGCACCGTCGTCCTCAGCCTGTCATTTAAGACAAAACGGAAGCTTTCATCCTTGGCCAACGTAGCAGCCCTTGTTGCATAAACAACCGTAAATTCCTTGCCCGGCAACACGTATGGATAACTGGTAATATAACTGCCATAATAATCGGCTGTTGTACCGTCTTTCCTATGCCAGGTCAATAACATCTTCCCGGCCAGGTATTCTTTCACCCCAAAATTTTGAATTCTGAATTTGAAATAGGCATTTGAACCTTCAAAGCTGATGCCCTGGAGTGTTAGCACAACATTGTTAGAAGAGTCAGAAATATCAAGTCGTGGAGCTTCGGCCATAACACGGTTTGAAACATTGAAATTTTCAAGTGTGTCTTCAACGAAAAAGGCGTCTGCTGTAAGCTTTTGTCCGAATGGGGGTTCCCTGAAATTGATAGTATTATATCTCTTAAATAGTTCTGCCTGTGAAAAAGGTAAGGCCTCCTTTTGTGGCTCTGTTTTTTTAGCACCCGCAGCTGGACCTATAGAAGGTGTACTGCCTGCAGCTACAGGATTTGAAACCGGTTTTTTGGCCTCATTTTGAATAGCCAATGCAGTTGCAATCTCTTTTAATTTCTGAGCAGGTAAAGCTTCTTTAGGCTTAAGTGCCAGGGCATCATTATAGCCGGCCTTAGCTTCATAATAAAGTTTTGCTTCCAATGCTTTATTTGCCCGCTCCATGGCAGCATTGTAATTTTTGTTTATTTCGTCAGCACTAATCTTTGCCGCTTCGGCTTCTTTTTGTGCCCGTGCTGCCAGCTCAAGATTTTTTTCAATTTCTGTTAGCCGGCTGCGTGTATGCTGATCATCGGGTTTTAACAACAAAGCACTTTCATAATCAGTTTTTGCATCCTCGTACTTTTTATCTTCATACGATTTATCTGCTTTTGCTGTGAGTCTTGCAAATTCCTCTTTTGATTCCTCTTCTTTTTGTTTGGCAGTTTTTATAGCCTCGGCTTCGGCAGCTGCTTGCGCAATCCGCTTATCTACATTTTTTATATTGTCATTTACAGCCTGATCATTTGGCTTTAAAACAAGGGCTTCATTATAAATCGTCTTTGCTTTTTCAAATTCTCCAAGGTCAGAAGCTTTACCAGCACTTAACACAAGGGTATTGAATTTATCCTCAAGTGCTTTTTCTTCTTCTAATTTCTTTTTTGCTTTTTCATTAGCAGCTACATCAGCGATTGCCGCATCCACCTCGTTAAGTTTAACCACCAGGTATGGCACATCCGGTTTAATGGCTGCAGCTTTTTTGTAGTTATCTTTCGCCTCATCGAATTTGCCCGCTTTAAAAGCCTTGTCGCCGTCGTTTACATAAAGGTTGTATTTTCTCAACTCTTCTTTTTTCCCAATCCGCTCTATTTCTCCGGGATCATTAATTAACTCTATTTGGTTTTTTGGATAAAATTCGTCGGGTTTGAATGCAAGGGCACTTGTATAATAAATTTTTGCCGAATCATATGCTTTCTTGTTAAACGACTGGTCGGCCAGGGCAACAAGGCTATTAAACTGCCTGGTTTTCTCTAGTTCTGCGAGCTCGTATAATTTGCGGTCTATTAACTTTAATTGGTTTGCTGGGTAAACTTTGTCAGGCATAAACTGCAATGCATTTTCATAATATGTTTTTGCAGCCGTATAGTTTTTTTCATTGTAAGCTTTATCCCCGGCAGCCAAAGCACTTTCAAACCTCAGGTTCGACTCCTTTTCAGCGGCCAGTCTTTTCTGAAGGGCTATATCGGCCTCTATTTTTTCAATTGCCGCTATTTTACCTCTTGCGTAAACATCCCCCGATTTTAATTGAAGCGCATTACTGTAGGCAGTTTTAGCCGCAGCATAATCCTTATTTTTAAAGGCATTGTCGGCATTAGTTATTACAGTATTATACTTTGCTGCAGCTTCCTTCTCCTTTGCCAGCAAAGCAGCTGCTTCCGCCACCTTATTATCAATTATGGTCAGCTGGCTTTGGGGATATGATTCTCCCGGTTTTATAGCCTGCGCGTTATAATATTCCGTTTTTGCAGTTTCAAAGTTTTTAGCCGCAAATGCATTATCTGCTCTTTGAATAGCTGCCGTGTAATTATCATCAACCTGCTTTTGTTTGGCAAGCGTTGCTTTTTCCAATTCAGCAGCTCTGATTTTATTTAATTCAGTTTCAATGTCAGCGAGCTTGGTTGGAGCTGTGTTATCTGATGGCTTTAGGGAAAGTGCGGCGTTGTATGATTTTTTAGCCTGTTCAAACTGTTTGTCGTTGAACGCCTTATCTCCCTGCGCTATTAAGCCATTATATTTTACTTCAAGTTCTTTTTCACGGTCTTTTACAATCTTTTCGGCCGCAGCGGCTTCGGCAGCATTTTTTATTTCAGCTATCTCAACCAATTTATCGTCGGGATACTTTTCACCAGGTTTAATTTTTAGTGCATCGCTGTAGGCAAGACGTGCAACGTCGTATTGGCGACTGCTAAAAGCCTTATCAGCCCTGGCAACCGCCTCATTATATTTATTTGCAATAGCAAGTTCTGCGGCCAGACGCTTTTTTTCTTCTTCAGCCTTCGCCTTTTCTTCTTCCTGCTTTGCCAGCAGGTCTTTTACCGTTTTGTCTATCTCCTGGATTTTGTTTTTTGGATATGGTTCCTGGCTTTTAATAGCCGCTGCACTGGTATATGCAGCTCTTGCAAGGCTATATTCGTTATTTAAAAGGTACCGGTCAGCCTTTTGCAATTCTGACGCATAATTGGCGTCGATAGCCTTTTGTTGTTCCTCCTCAAGTTTAGCTTTTGTAGCAGCTTCTTCTTCCAGCTTTGTGATTAATTGAATACGGCTTAACGGATATTTTTCGTTAAGTCGTATCCGGTATGCATCTGCATAAAACAGCTTGGCGTTGTAGTAGTCTTTTTGAAGAAAAGCCTTATCCCCCGCTTCAATTTTTGCATTGTATCCGTCATCGTCCGACGGCCTTACTATGGGTGGTGAATTCGAAGGATATTTTTTTATTGATTCTTCAGGCTGTTTTGCCGCCTGTGTCTCTGTAACCGGGGCAGGAATGGTAACCTGGGGTGTTGCAACAACTGTGGTCGAACCGGTGGCGGGTTGTTGTCTTTCCTGTTCAGCCTGGTGAACAAATTTTTTTACTTTATCAGAGTTGTCAAGGATATAATCGAAAGGCGGATCAATATTTGGGTCGTATTTTTTAGGGTAAGGAGTAATAATAAAAAGATGATTACGACCGCCCTCAGAAATTTCAATTTCCGCCTGTTCAAGGTTTCTGTCGGTAGGTGGAATAATATTTAGTGCATTGCCGCCACTCCGGTTTTTAAAATTGTATCCCTTTTCCCTGAAAGTGCCCTCAATGCCGTCAATTGGCTTTTGAAACTTAAGGTAGGTTCCTGCCGCAACATCAACGTAGATCTTCAACCCTCTTACTTCCTGGGCAATAACATATCCCGGGAAAAAAAAGCATAACACAATCAGCAATTTTATTCTTGAATTTCTCACTGGAGTCATGACAGCATTTAATTTGATTATGCCTTTGTATGTGCAATATAGTAAACTTACCAAGCGAACCATTAAGTTATTCGCAAAAAGCTTTGCAAAGGAAACAAGCCGCAATTATAAGCTGTTTTTCAATAACTTATTATTGGTTGAGGTGAATTCATAAACTTATTGTTTATCAAATTCTTACTATCTTTTGCTGCTAAGTAAATCCCCTTTGTTTCGGTACAATGAAGCTTGATTGTAAGTATTTTACTTTATCGGGATAGCAATTCTGATATTTTTGCGCCTAATGTTTTACGAGTTACGTCGCACGCTTCCCATTGCAATACCTTTAATACTTAGCAACATTACCCAAATATCGCTTGGGCTTATTGATAGCGCGATGGTTGGTGCTATTGACTATTTTCAACTCGCTGCATCGTCCCTTGTAGTAAATGCCATTGCCATACCTCAGGTAATCGGTACCGGAATCACCATGGCAATATCACCGTTGGCTGCCTATGCAAATGGCAGAAAGGACCTTTACAAAGTCTCCCAACTGCTATATAACAATTTTTGGCTAGGGGTTTTTGTCGGGCTAATAATATCAGTATCACTCGTTTGTGGAAGTAATATCCTGTTACACTTGCAACAGGATCCTAAAGTGGCCCATTTATCCATACCCTACTTTGAAATTATGGCCTGGTCAATGTTTCCCATGATGATTTTCTTATCGATGAAACAGTTTGCCGATGGCCTTGAACATACCAAAGTTGGCATGGTGCTATCGCTTGGAGCTTTACCCGTGAATGCTTTCCTCTGCTGGATTTTTATATTTGGAAAGCTGGGTATGCCAAGACTGGAATTGGTAGGCGCCGGCATTGCAACGCTTATTACCCGGATGCTACAAGCCATCGTCATGGCGTTTATTATTTATCGTCACCAGTTATTTCAACCATTTATCAGGGTTAGACATACTGCATGGCATATGCACGCTGGAACGGTCAAAGAATTGCTACATATTGGCATACCAAGCAGCATGCAATACGCCATGGAATCCGCTGCATTCTCTGTGTCTGGTATTATGATTGGCTGGTTGGGCGCCACAGCCCAGGCTGCACATCAGATTGCCCTTAATTGTGCATCTTTAACTTTTATGGCGTCACTCGGGTTATCGTTAGCGGCATCTATTAGGGTTAGCAATGCCTTCGGGCAAAAAAACATGCAATTATTAAGAAGAATTGGTACGAGCACTATTGCCGCTGCAATTTCTTATGGTATATTATGTGCTATCGTTTTTATCCTTTTCCGCTTTCAATTGCCATTATTATTTAACAACGATCCTATTGTTGTTTCGATGGCCGCCTATTTACTGTTGCTGGGAGCACTCTTCCAGATCTCCGATGCCACGCAGTCAATTGGGGTTGGATTATTACGGGGCATTAAAGATGTAAAACGGCCTACCCTTTATGTAGCCATTGCTTACTGGGTCATTGGTATACCAGCCGGCTACATGCTTGCCTTTAAATTACAAATGGGTGCCGCAGGTATTTGGCTGGGATTTGTTGCAGGTTTAACTGCGTCAAGCATACTGCTAAATCATAGGTTTTTAAGAAAAACAAATACCGGTTTAACTACAGCAACCTCATGATTGCTATTCCAAATTTGCCGGGTTATTATGGGAAAGAGGCGTTTTAAATGATGCCAGCTTTTGTATTCCATGCTGGGTAGCTTTGTTGTGATCCCTTCAGCCGCCGAATAATTATCGAGCCCTGCCATGTGATCAAAATGCAATGACGATCGCATAAATAATTGGTCCAAATTGAATAATGATCAATTTTCCTTAGATGAATAAACTACCGGTCGTGGCTGCAAAAGTAGCTGTGCAGATGCCTGGCCGATAATCTGCGTTGTCTATTTATGACTATCATACTAACATTTAATAATCACATTAACATGTGATTGCTACCGCTACTATTCGCCTGCATATTTGCGATGATAATTTGTTGTAACACACTCACTTTTTAAACTCATCACACTATGATCAAGAAGATCCTGAAGTGGACAGGTATCACCATACTTGCCTTCGTAATAATTCTTTCAGTTACTGTGGCAAGCCGCCAGCATCTTACTTACGATGCGCCTTATCCCGCAATCCATGCATCAACCGACAGCACAGTTATTTTACGTGGGAAAGAATTAGTTTTTGGACCAGCACATTGCGCAGATTGCCATTCGCCCAATGCCAGTGCGGAAGACCTTGCAAAAAATATAGATGTGCCTCTGTCAGGCGGCTTTGAGTTTAAACTTGATATTGCATCCATTTATACACGTAACATCACTCCGGATAGAGAAACGGGAATTGGTAATTTAACCGATGGTGAAATCGCCAGGGCACTGAGATATGGCGTTAAGGAAGATGGAACCGCTTTATTTGATTTTATGCCTTTTCATAATACCAGCGATGAAGATCTTACCGCTATCATTTCTTATATACGGGCACAAAAACCTGTGCATAATCCCATACCGGAAACAAAAAGAAATATTGTCGGTAATATTATCCAGGCCTTTTTAATAAAACCTATGGGACCACGTGGGGATGTGCCAAAATCCATCAAGCGTGATTCTACCATTGCTTACGGCGAATACCTTACAAACAGCGTGGCAAATTGCGTTGGTTGCCACACGCCCCGTGATATGATGAGCGGAGCATTTATCGGCCCAAATTTTTCGGGCGGTATGGCTTTCAAGTCGCCAAAAGATCCTGATAAGATTACTTATTTTACACCTAACCTAACACCGGATAAAACTACCGGCCGTATTACCAACTGGACACAAGATCAATTTGTCAAGCGATTTAAAAAAGGAAAGCTTTTACAGTACAGTGAGATGCCCTGGAACTCCTTTGCAAGAATGAGTGATAATGACCTCAAAGCAATTTATAAATACCTGCATTCACTAAAGCCGGTGAAGCATGAGTTTGCGCAAATGAGTGCAGAGGAAAAATGAGATCGGCAAGGTCCTAAATCATTAGCGATTTGATCGATTATCGGCATAGTTTAGGCCAACTGCGGCAGCATTTAGGTATTAAGTCATTCGCATCCTTTATCGAGATAGTATTTACACCTGCGAAGAAATTAACCTACTTTCTAAACAAAAGAACCGCCCCCGAAAGGGCGGTCCTTTAGATTCGGTTTAAAAATAATCATTCATTTATCTGCATAATTTTTCCCGACAATTTTTTATCTCCTATCCTTAAAACATATACCATATTGGCAGTTTGCTTGTTTGGTAAGTTTAGTTCAAAAGTTTGACTGCCTGCAATGATTGATCCTTTAAAAACAGTTTTGACTTTTTGTCCCAGGGAATTATATACCTCTAAATTTCCTGAACCCGCTACGGGAGAAGTTACTACAAACTTAATCCTGTCGCTAAATGGATTTGGATAAGCTTTTACGGTAGGTTGATTGTTGATCCTGATAGGGCTGGCAAAAGTTTTGGAACTTGTTTGTGTTATATTGGTTTGTGTTTTCTGGGCAACCGGAGCATCGCAGGTAGATGCATCACAACTTACGGCGCCTGATACACAACCAGATGCCAGATCTTTAACCTTTATGCCGGTTACTGAACCCGGAGCTAAGTCGGCAAAAATGGTTCCCGGCTGATAATGTGCTCCATTATCAATGCTGTATTCAAATCCTTCGCCAGTTGGAGTAAGGATCGTAACGCTACCGGTAGTTGGGCCGCAAAGCGATGGCTGTGTAACGCAAATGGTCGGGGCATCGGGTACGGCATTGCTTACTGTTACAATCACCTCATCTGTACCGGAACAACCACTGGCTGTATTGGTTTTAATGACACTGTAGGTAGTAGTGACAGACGGATTCACTGTCGGGTTTGATGAGGTAGAAGTAAAGCCAGCGGGTGACGATGTCCACGAATAGGTGAATCCGGCTGCGGCTATTTCTCCAATGGTGCCACCGTTTGTATTGGCAACACAAGTCCTGGTAAAGTCCGTTCCGGCATTCGCTGTTACAGCTGCATTGTTCACTGTTACCAGTACCTGGTCTGTATTACTGCAACCTGATGCACTATTCGTTTTGGTTACCGTATAGGTAATTGTAATCGTTGGATTGGCAATTGGATCACTAATATTTGCATCACTCAATCCTACCGTTGGTGACCATGAATAGGTAAAGCCAGGCGCAGTTGCCTCACCAATTTGTTTTCCTCCTGTATTCAATAAACACGTTTTAGTAAAATCAGTTCCGGCATTCGCAACTACCGGTGTATTGTTCACTGTCACAATCACTTCATCTGTCCCAGAACAACCACTGGCTGTATTGGTTTTGGTAACCGTGTAAGTAGTGGTAACAGATGGATTCACGGTAGGATTTGAGGCCGAGGAAGTAAAGCCTGCAGGAGAAGATGTCCATGCATAGGTAAACCCTATTGCAGCTGTTTCTCCAATGGTACCTCCCGATGTATTAGCAACACAGGTCTTGGTAAAGTCAGTTCCAGCGTTCGCTGTTACTGCTGCATTGTTCACTGTTACCAGCACCTGGTCTGTATTACTGCAACCTGATGCACTATTCGTTTTGGTTACCGTATAGGTAATTGTAATCGTTGGATTGGCAATTGGATCACTAATATTTGCATCACTCAATCCTACCGTTGGTGACCATGAATAGGTAAAGCCAGGCGCAGTTGCCTCACCAATTTGTTTTCCTCCTGTATTCAATAAACACGTTTTAGTAAAATCAGTTCCGGCATTCGCAACTACCGGTGTATTGTTCACTGTCACAATCACTTCATCTGTCCCAGAACAACCACTGGCTGTATTGGTTTTGGTAACCGTGTAAGTAGTGGTAACAGATGGATTCACGGTAGGATTTGAGGCCGAGGAAGTAAAGCCTGCAGGAGAAGATGTCCATGCATAGGTAAACCCTATTGCAGCTGTTTCTCCTATTGTACCACCACTGGTATTGGCAACACAGGTCTTGGTAAAGTCTGTTCCTGCATCTACTGTTACAGGGGTACTATTAACCGTTACAATCACATCATCTGTGCTGAAGCAACCACTTGCTGTATTGGTTTTGGTAACTGTGTAAGTTGTGGTAACAGATGGATTCACGGTAGGATTTGATGCGGTAGATGTAAAGCCTGCCGGTGAAGATGTCCACGAATAGGTAAAGCCTGCTACAGCGGTTTCTCCAATTGCACCACCACTGGTATTGGCAATACAGGTCTTGGTAAAGTCCGTTCCTGCATTTACTGTTACAGGGGTATTATTTACCGTTACAATCACATCATCTGTGTTGAAGCAACCACTTGCAGTATTGGTTTTGGTCACTGTGTAAGTTGTGGTAACAGCCGGATTAACGGTAGGATTTGATGCCGTGGAAGTAAAGCCTGCCGGTGAAGACGTCCAGGAATAAGTAAAGCCTGCTACAGCGGTTTCTCCAATTGCACCACCACTGGTATTGGCAATACAGGTTTTGGTGAAGTCCGTTCCTGCATTCACTGTTACAGGGGTATTGTTCACCGTTACAATCACACCATCGGTGCTGAAGCAACCACTTGCCGTATTGGTTTTGGTAACTGTGTAAGTGGTGGTAACAGATGGATTAACGGTAGGGTTTGATGCGGTAGAAGTAAAGCCTGCCGGTGAAGATGTCCACGAATAAGTAAAGCCTGCTACAGCGGTTTCTCCGATTGTACCACCACTGGTATTGGCAACACAGGTCTTGGTAAAGTCAGTGCCTGCGTTTGCTGTTACAGGTGTATTGTTCACCGTTACAAGTACATCGTCCGTGCTGGAACAACCACTCGTTGTTTGTGTTTTGGTGACGGTGTAAGTGGTAGTAACAGATGGATTAACAGTAGGATTTGAAGCCGTAGAAGTAAAGCCTGCCGGTGAAGATGTCCAGGAATAAGTAAAGCCTGCTACAGCTGTTTCTCCAATTGTACCACCACTGATATTGGCAACACAGGTCTTGGTAAAGTCAGTGCCTGCATTTACAGGAGGTGCCGGGGTTACGGTAAGCTTTACAATATCTGATACAGTACAACCCTTTACCGTTTTTACAGTGAACATGAGTTCCGCCGGGGAACTTGTAACTGTAACACCTGATGAAGCTGAATTTGGCGAGGCAATGGTTGCGGCGCCCGAAAAAACAGTCCATTTAGTTGATGCGATTGCATCGCCGGGGCTCGGGGTTGCGGTTCCTGTAACGGAAAAAATGTTGGAACAGGTTGATTGATCGGGCCCTGCATTTGCAACTCCCAGTGTTAATGATACTTGCTTGGCCCTTATAAAATCAACAATAGTAGCTGTGGGCGATTGAGAAGTTTTTGTTTTAATAAATAATGTTTTTACACCCAGGCTTGTACAGGGATCAATTGCGCCAAGCAATGCCGTAATATCGATAGCTGCCTCCACAAAAAGATTGGCAGAATAAGTAGATATTCCAAAAGCATTAAAGGGTACCGGAACGGTTGCCGCATTGGTGGAAGCATAAACGGAACCCGCAGGTGTTACGGTAGTTTTATCAACATAATCAAAACCACCCGCTACAGGCTGCCAGCTGTTAACAAAAAATTCAGCGGAGCCACCACCGTTGGTAAGTGCAAGGGTCAGTAAAAGATCATTTTGAGTGCGGCCGCCATTTGGCCCGGCAGAACTAAAACTACCATTGTCATTATCCGTCATTGTATTTTGCAAAAATTCAAAATCAATATAGGCGTTACCACTATTGCTTCTACGGTCAGCCGCAACTATAAGCCAGGTATGTAAGGTGGCCGGGTCCGATGTAAAATGAAATAATGCGTTGTTGATATCGCATTTTGCAAGCGCATTATTACTAACCCATGTCCAGATATTAGGATTGTCATTAAATTTTTTACCGCCGGAAAAATTATTTTCGGATGTGTTATAAGGATCCGTTAAATGGAAAGTAGTTGCACCATTTATTACTGAACCGTCGGCGTTTAAAACGTTTCCACCTGCGCCTGCAACCCCCGGCACCCAATCACCTTTGCCCACAGTTGGTGTATTTGCCTGGAGATTGCCTTCGATGTGAAAGCCACCCGTTGGCGGATTTACCGGTGCTATTCCCGGCACCACCTGTGAGAAGCCAGTTAAGTAAGAAACCGAAAATATCAAAAGAAGTAAAGCATTTGTCCGCTTATTAACAGATAAAAATTTCATACGCAAAGTTGTTAAGTTGAGGGAAGTAGATAATAGGACCCGGTGGAATACATTATTAAATATAATTATTTAATAAAAAGGGCATTTGGACTACAATCCTGCCCTGTTTCTAATATTGAATCAATCAGTTTTCTGCTAAAAGACTGCTTAGAAAAGTGCAATAAAAGTTTAAGTGTTTTCATGCTGTTTTTTTATTGAGTTAAAAGTGAACAGTCGATATAGCAATCGTATTACGACAACCTGTACATTATTCAAACATCCAAATGGCAAAAACCACATCATTTCCAAATCTTTTCTGTTGCAATCCAGCTTCAATATGATATAATACACACCTGCATCTGGCTGCCGGGTCATTAGCAGACATAATCTTAGCAGGCGTAGTTGTTAGCTACGCTATCAATAGCATCATAAGTAGCATTACATTAAGCTACAAATACGATAGAGTATTACGGAAAAGAAATAGGAACGGAAACGCTATGACGATTTCTCCACAGGCGGCTTTTTCATTTTTGGATTTTTGAGCTAGTTTTAAGGCAATAAGTCAAGTTTAAATATTGGGGCTCCTGGTATTTTCAATTTGGCAAACACTAATGTATATAATCAATTTATTAAATATCATTTTCAAAAAACTTATTTATAAAAAATAAAACAAACATGCAACTTCAGTTCAAATCCAGGCATATCAATAGGCACAAATGATCAGATTGGGAATTTTAACGACGGTGCTTTACTTTCTGCACCCAATTTGGGAATTTTCCAATGGTGGTTCAAACATTATTTCGCTGATGCCTTACTGCTGCTATTGCTGCCCGCTATCGTTATAAAACGACATAAATCCGGCCTAAAATGTCAGCCAATGCGATTCGCATAAAATTTGATCCGGTTTTAAAATTCAAAATCAGTCCGCGAGCAATATTTTAACACAATAAAATATACCGATTGGTATATATTTGCTGTCGGAAATCAAAAACAATGAGTAAGGCAGAAAAAACGCGGCAGTTTATTGTGGAGAAAACAGCGCCCATTTTTAATATGAAGGGCTACGCTGGCACTTCACTTACTGATATCACGGAAGCTACAGGCCTCACCAAAGGAAGTATTTATGGCAATTTTGCCAACAAAGATGAAGTTGCTTTGGCTGTTTTTGATTATAACCTTACCACTTTGAATAACCAGGTAAATGCAAGATCAGCAGCTGGAAAAACCGCAATAGATAAATTACTGCTGATGGCCAATTTTTACCGGGTTGAGTTTAAAACTGTGATTGTTAGCGGTGGTTGCCCTATTCTCAATACAGCAGTTGAAGCAGATGACACGCACACCCTTTTAAAAGAAAAAGTTTCGAAAGCAATTAAGGCATGGAAAAAGAATATTGAATCGATTGTAAAACAGGGCATAGCCAACGGTGAAATACTTAATAAGGTGAACCCAGCCGAATTTGCAAACGAATTTATAGCGCTTATTGAAGGAGGAATTATGCTGTCAAAAGTTACCGGTGATACAGCAATGTTACATACGGCTGTTAACCGTATTGTTACCATTATAAACAATGAATTAAAAATGTAATTTTTTTTGATCTATAATATACCGATTGGTATATTATAGATGACCCTCCAAATCGGTGGAGAACAAAAAAATTAACCCATTCAAACGGTATCGACATAGCCTACAAATCCATGATCATTAATAATCAAAATAAAAACGACAATGAAAACAACAAACAACACCGTTTTAATAACAGGTGGAAGCGCAGGAATTGGTTTTGAAATAGCCAAATTATTATCGGAAAAAGGCAATCGGGTAATCATCACCGGCAGAAATGAAAAACGACTGCAGGAAGCCGTTTCTCAACTCAAAAATGCAACCGCCATTGTTTCTGATGTGAGTAAGGAATCAGACGTAAACATGCTGGAGAAAATATTGTACAGGGAATTTCCCGGGCTAAATATGGTGATCAATAATGCGGGCCGTGCATTCGTTTACGATCTAAATAATGAACCAGCCATCTTTGAAAAAGCACAGGAAGAGATGTTAACAAATTACCTGGCTATTATCAGGCTTAACCAAAAATTAATACCGTTGTTAATCAATCAACCCCATGCGGCAATCGTGAATGTTTCTTCTATCGTTTCGTTTGTACCGGGAAGCCTGGCTACCTATTCCGCAAGTAAGGCTGCTTTGCATTCATACACACAATCGTTACGCCTTGCATTGGAAGGCAGCTCCCAAATTAAAGTTTTTGAATTGATGCCCCCATTGGTTGATACAGAATTTTCTGAAGCGATTGGCGGCCGTAATGGGATTGCTCCTTCGAAAGTTGCAGAAGATTTATTCCTGGCACTGGGAAAAGATGAATACGAAATTCATGTAGGTCATACACAGCAATTGTATAAACTGTTTCTTTCCTCGCCCGAAGCCGCGTTAAGATCTTTAAATGCAGGCAGAACACAACAACTTGCCGTTAACAATTAATTTCAAATTTTTATTATAGTGCAATAGTGTTCTGAAGTTGGATAAAACAAACACAAAATGAAAAATAAAATAGCCTTCGCAATGATCATGGGTATTATAACAACTGGCATTATTTCGTTTACACTCATCAGCATTAATATAGGATTTACCAGTAATTTTTTCGGAATATGGTTTAAATCATGGATCATTGCCTATGGAGTGGCAATCCCCGTGATTTTAATTGTTGCTCCGAAAGTACAGTTATTTGTAGACGGTTTACTAAAGAACAAACAATGAAAAGAGTAGTGATAACGGGCCTTGGCGCCATAACCCCACTTGGTAATTCGGTAAATGAATTTTGGGAAAATATTGTGGCCGGAAACAATGGTGTGGGACCGATTACAAAATTCGATTGTTCAAAATTTAAAACCAAGTTTGGCTGTGAAGTAAAGGGTTTTAACGCCGAAGCTTATATTGAGAAAAAAGAAATTAAAAAGTATGATTTGTATACCCAGTATGCTATTGCTGCAACCGACCAGGCGATACTGGATGCGGGGCTTGATTTCAATGCCATGGCTGAAACCGAACGCTATGAAACAGGTGTAATTTGGGCATCGGGCAATGGAGGCATCAGTACATTTGAGGAGCAACTTAAAGATTTTTATTCCGGTGATGGCACTCCCAGGTTCAATCCCTATTTTATACCCAAGATGATAGTGGATATTGCCGCCGGCGTTATTTCTATTCGCAACAAATTACACGGGCCAAATTACTGCACCGTTTCTGCCTGCGCCTCTTCCAACACAGCCATTATAAATGCTTTCGACACGATCAGATTGGGCAAAGCGATAATAATGATTGCCGGAGGTTCAGAAGCAGCGATCACTCCTGCTTCCGTAGGCGGCTTTAATGCGGCCCAGGCATTGTCTAAAAAGAATGAAATGCCTCATAATGCTTCACGTCCTTTTGATAAAGACAGGGATGGATTTGTGATAGCCGAAGGTGCAGGTGCACTGATATTGGAAGAAAGGGAACATGCGCTAAAAAGAGGTGCTACCATTTATGCAGAAATGCTTGGCGGCGGTATGGCTGCAGATGCTTATCATTTAACAGGTACAGATCCCAATGGCATAGGTGCATCGCTGGGTATTTTAAAAGCATTGAACGATGCTAATATTACACCCGATAAAATTGATTACATAAATGCGCATGCCACCTCCACCAACCTCGGTGATATAAGCGAATTAAAAGGCATCAAACAGGTTTTCAAAGAATTGCCTGTTGCAATAAGTGCTACCAAATCTATGACCGGGCACTTATTAGGCGCTGCGGGTGCCATTGAGAGTATCATTAGTATTTTATCGGTAAAACACGATATTATTCCGGGGACCATCAACACAATAAATTTGGACGATGCCGTACCAGCTGGCCTAAACCTCATACTGGGCAAATCGGTTAATGCCCCAGTTAATTATGCGTTGAATAACACCTTCGGCTTCGGCGGGCATACTGCGAGTTCGCTTTTCGGCAAGTATGCGGATTAAACCAACAGACACAATACTTTCTTAGTCTTTTTAATATATAGGAAAGCCCGCCCGGGAACGGGCAGGCTGATTTTCGACTATTCACCACATGATGCCTTGGTGCGGTTATACAAACCTTACACCGAATTCATTTGATAATTTTATAATCGCATCTATTGCTGACTGGCTTGGCGGACCAACCGGTTGTATTGGTTCTCCGGCACTGTAAGGGACGGATTGTTTCCAGAAAAATCGATCGAAACCGCCGGGAGTTATAATACCCAAAATTTTGGAGGAGGGCGTATCGATTTTAAAATGATGCGCGACACCGCGGGGCGCAAATACCACATCCCCGGGATATGATTTGATCATGTTCTCTCCAACGAAAAAAGTAACTTCCCCTTCCTTAATAACAAATACTTCGTCTTCTTTATCGTGCACATGACGCGGAGGCTCGGTGCCGGCCAATGCGTGAACTTCAATTATTGACAACGCATTGTTTGTATCTTCTGAAGACAATAGGAATTTGACTACTGATGTTCCCCTGTAAAGGCGGCGTGTTGCGTTGGCTGCTTTGTGTGCCAGTGTTGGTGTGTTCATTGGTTATTTATTTTAAAAATTGATAAGAAAAAGATTATTATTAGTACCTGCTGTCATATTATAAACAGCTATTTTAGTTTTTATTGATTTTTTTAGGAAGCAGTTTTTGACACTAAGTCCTCCAGGGTTACTTCATATTGTTTATCAGCGTGGTTGTGATTAATAACATAATTGGTTGGATAATAACCTGCAGGTGCAAACTTTTGAGCTTGTTTAATGACAGATTTTAAACTGTCTGTTGCTTTCAAAAAATCAACTGTAATCATAGGTTCCATAAAAGTTACCTTCCTATTGTAACTGCCGAATTATGATTTTTGGATTAATAGTGAATGAATGGTTTATATGAAAAAATGGCATGGTAAATATTCAAAAAAGTGTTTCTTCCAGTATGGCTTCAGAAATATCAGCAGGCTTTACATGAGTGCCCTTCCATAATTTTACGGGCCTTAAAAATTCAGCCCGGAACTTTTCTGTTTCTATAGAAATACCGAGCAATGAACCAATGGATGAAAGGAATTTAACCACCCATTGTGGCGGTTTTACACTTTGTGTAACGGTTGGAAATGCAGCCATTGCTTTGTTGATATGAATGATAGAACGCAGATCTTTTGTACTGGTTATTTTACCACTTTTTACGAGTTCATCTAATGTGAGTAACAAGTAAGTAAGCCCGATTTTAGGTGTTACTGCAAAATCGAAAACTACAATGTCTGGCGAAGTATTTCTAAAACTATGCGGGGTTCTTCTTGGCACGAGCAATTTATCGCCTGTTTTTAAGGTGTACCATTTGCTTCCTTTAAAAACTTCAAGCTCACCCTGTACGACTTTAAACAATTCATCTTGTTGCGGGTGAAAATGTGGTGGTGGGCCAAAAGTATGTGGCAACAATAAAACGGTACCGCCTTCAAATGTTTCAGTGGGTTTTAAATCCATCATGTGGCCAAGTGCATCAAGGTTGTTGATATTGCACTGGAAATTGTGCTGCGAGATCATTGTGTGATGTTTTTTTTGTACCTGTTGTATGGTTTAGAGGTCTGCTGTCCCTTCTTTTGTTTGTGTCTTCGCTTCCGGTTTATTGATTTATAACCAGGATTTTGTAGAAGTCAACCGCTTTCATTGAACATTAGCCTTGATGTTGAGCATTGAATACTTATACCTTCCGTAACTTTAGTAAGCTATATCCCCCCTGCAGGTACACGGTAAAAATTAACCATTATCAACTAATTAAGCGGCTTCCAGTTCGAACAGTGCGTATTCTCGTATCGCAGATTTTTGCCTGGCTGCTATCAAAGTTTCTTCGAGATACTGGTCAAGTAATTCAAGTGGATTGTATTGAGCAAATTCGGCTCTTAACGTTTCAACCGATTGTTGGTATAATTTGTTTGTCGCAACTTCTAAAACTGCATTGCGGATTTGTAGTGCAGTGGGCGTCTCTGTTTTAAGATTAATGCCAAGATTAAAATAACCAACCCTGGCGCAAATTTCATTTTTACCCTCGTGCAGGCCTGCTACAACCATTGGCAATTTATTTTGGATGCTAAGCATTACACCACCATAACCACCATTGGTTATATACACATCAGCATGCGGCATAACCTTGTCGAAAGGAATAAAATCTTCTATAATAATATTGGCTTTCCGGTAGCGATTCCGTAATTCCTGTGTTTGGGCACCTCCGGTTGTAGCTATTACCAAAACATCCGAATCGTTCTTAAACGCCTCCAATGTTGGTACCAGAATTTTGGTTGGATCTTTTTCAACAGTGCCTTGTGTAACCAATACAATATGCCTGTACTGTTGCATTTTGCCGGCAAATGCCAAAGGCTTTGACGCACCAGATTTCGCAGGGAGCAATGGTCCAATAAAGCGAATATTTTTCCCAAGGTCACTCCTGAAATATTCAAAACCCGGCGTACCACTTTGCAACAGCAAACTCGACTCGCGACAGAGAACATTAAATACATTTCCTTTTACAGGTTTCATGTTATACCTGCGATACAATGAATCGACAATCTTTTTAGATTCTTTAAATATTAAAACATTGGCAAGCACATTTAAGAGTCGTTGATTAATACGGCCTGCAAAGCTTTTGGCAGGTGTAATACCAAGGCCGCTTGGTGCAAGATCAACCGAAGTTTCGGTGAGCGGAAAGACGCCAATGGTAATAACAGGCTTGTGCAATTGATGTTTTACAAATGGAACTGCTGTAAAAGCAACATCTGCAATCAGCACATCAAAATCAAAAGTCTTGCTGATGTCTTTTATGTCTTGGTAGTATTCCGTTGAACGCAGTATAAAGGTGTGTTTAATGTCAAACTTTAACTTCGCCATCGTGCTTTTAAATTCGAGCCGTTCAGGAAACAATATATTCAAATTATCCTGCGAAATATCAAGCGCCTTAATACAAGGGTAAAAGCGAATTCCTAACTTTTTTACTCTTGATTCATAAACAGTTCCCGTATACCAGCGCACATCGTGTCCCTGTGCCGCCAGGTGAGTGGCTAACGTGGTTAGCGGGTTGAAATGCCCATCAAAGGGTACATTGGCAAATAGAATTTTTTTCGGTGTCATGTTTGAGTTTTTTGTGTGTTATTAAATGAGCTATAAGCTATGAGACAGAAACTTAATCAGCATTCATTTGCAATTTCAACTATGAGTTATTCATTAGTTTTCTTCTCCTGAAGAAATGATACAACAGGATGATTGAAGTTATTATCATGGTAATTGAGTTGTGGGTGTGTGAATCAACCTTATTGTTTTATAAATTCTACTCTCCTGTTGTTGGCTTTTGCTTCGGGTGTGGTTCCTTTATCGGCGGGCTCTGTTCCGCCTTTACCATCTGTTGACAAGTTATCGGGAGGAATATTAAAGTTGGCCTTGAGGTATTCTTTAATGGCAGAAGCTCTTTGCTTTGAAAGCTCAAGATTTGCTTTTGCGTCACCATCATTACTGGTATGTCCAACGATTCTTATTTTCATAGTTGGATTGTCTTTTAGCACTGCAGCTATTTCTTTTATTACAGGATAGGATTCAGGCTTAATGTCAGCTTTCTGAAAATCGAATTTTATTCCCCGGGTGGTAAATTTTCCTTTTGTTGCCAGCTCACTGCGGTTATCTGCCACACCGGTTGCAACTTTAATGTTGCTCATAAACATGCCCATCTGCGATTCCTGGTACGATGAACCACTAACCTTAATATATAGTTGGTTCATTGCATAAACAGGCATCATGACTTTTGGTGCATCAAATACTTTTTCTTCACCGAGCCAAATGCGAAGTCTTTCTTTTTGCACCTGCATGGCTACATGAATTGGCTTACCATAATAGCTTTCCAGCGTAGGAAATTTTTGTTGCATACCGGTATAATAACTACGGCCTTTTTCATAAGTAGCAGTAGAAATATATGACTGTCCTCCGCCTGAAGGTCGTATCAACACTTCTGCCGCAAACATTTCACGTAAGTTTCCGAGTACCGAGTTATCGGTAGTGTTCATTGGATTGGCAGCTATAATACCAAGGGTTAAATATGGATAAGTATAACCCAGGTTTTTTAAATTGAGTATCATATCAAACTCAATTGTATAGTTATCACCAAAAGCGGTACTGTTTGATGTTAGGTAAGTATTGTTCTGGTGTAATTGCAACCAGTTGCCACCGTATTTATCAATAGTAACAACTTCGCCCATGCCGTCGGTGTTCCAACCCATCGGTAATTCACCAATCGCTTCGCCGGCAAAATCGTGCGCATATAAAATGCGTTCACCTGGGATAAAATCATATTTGGAAAAAGCCGTTAATTCTTTTTCTTCACCGGCATTTGCATTCGGCTCGTTTTTGTTTTCGGACGTTGCTGAAGAAGGTGTAGACGATCCGCCTTTTTTATCCAGCGGCTCCGTTACTACTTCAGACAAACGATCGCCTGCCTTTGTTTCGGCGTTGGTGGCAACTTTGTTTTTAATACGCTTAAGAAAATCCTGGGATGAAGCACCTAACGTGCAAAATAGCAGCGTTCCAAGTAGTAACGGTTTCATGTGTGTATGTGTTTGTATTTGTGAATGTGTGTATACAATCCTGCGATTGTATACTGCAAAACAAATACAATCAAACACCAGTTTCATTGTATAAATGCGACATTATGTACTTTTCACATCTTTATGTGATAAACAGAACAACGTATGGATAAATGCATGTGATGTGCATGTTTGCAAATCAGCTATGAGCCCGGCCTGTCAGCTATGAGAACCAATAAGTGGGATATTCAGGGCAACTTTTTTAGATAGAAAGAACAATTATAAAATGCAAAAAAACTTATTAAAACATTTCATAAAGTGAAACAGGCATTGCAAAATTAAAAATGGCTGAATCCCTTGAAATAATCGAAGGATCCAGCCAGGGTCATAACCCCTCAATTTATGTAGTGCTGTCTAAATCTCATATTTATTCAGCCTTCTGTACAACGCAGTTCTTGTTAGCCCCAGCTCTTTAGCAGCTTTGGTTATGTTGCCATTGTGCTTTTCAATCACTTTAAGAATCGTATTTTTTTCCATCGCACTAAGCTTAAAATCGGCAGGCTCTTCGGTTGCAACCTGTGCCGATTCTATGGGAGAAAAAATAATGTCTTTTGATTCCAGCAACTTGTCTTCGGCCATTATTACGGCACGTTCAATGGTGTATTGCAGTTCCCGAACATTGCCGGGAAAATGGTATTGCATCAGTTTTTCTTTGGCTGATTTTCCCAATTGCAGAACACCTTTTAAATATTTGGTTGCATAGTGTTTTACATAATGTTCAGCAAGCAATAGGATATCATTACCTCTACGGCGCAGCGGTGGAATAGTTGTTTCAACGGTATTAATACGATAAATAAGATCTTTACGAAAACGGGATTCATTGGCAAGCTCGTGCAAGGGAACATTGGTTGCGCAAATTAGCCTGATATCAATTGGTATCGATGTATTTGTGCCAAGTCGCATCACTACCCTGTTTTGTAAAACGGATAATAATTTTGCCTGCAGGTGCAAAGGAATATTTCCTATCTCATCTAAAAATAATGTACCTCCATTGGCAGATTCAAAACGGCCGGCACGGTCTTCTCTTGCATCTGTAAAGGCTCCTTTTTTATGGCCGAACAATTCACTTTCAAACAGGCTTTCCGTTAAAGCGCCAACATCCACTTTTACAAAAGGTTTGTCGGCCCGCAAGGATTGCTGGTGAATAGCTCTTGCAATCAAATCTTTACCAGTACCATTTTCGCCAAGTATTAAAATATTGGCATCGGTCGGCGCCACTTTTTCTATCTTATAAAAAATATCCTGCATCGCATCAGACTCACCCAGCAATTCACGGCCGATGATTTGCTCTCCATTACCGCCACTACGCAACGCTAATTTGGTGCCGCCATCTTTTTTATTAAGTACATCTTTAATTGTTGATATCAATTTCTCATTGTGCCATGGCTTTACGACAAAGTCCGCAGCGCCTTCCTTTAAACTGCGCACGGCAAGGTCAATATCGCCATAGGCGGTGATCATAATAATGCAGGTATCAGGCTTAATTTCCAGGCAGCGTTTTAGCCAGTATATACCTTCGTTGCCGGTATTAACAGAGCCGGTAAAATTCATATCCAGCAGCATAAGATCGTAATTGCGGACAGCTAATAAAGATGGCAGGTTGGCTGGGTTTCTATCGGTCACAATTTCTTTTGCTTCTGTCTTAAGCAGCAGTTTAACAGCTGTAATTACATCGGGATCATCGTCTACAATAAGTATGGTCGCGTTCTTTAATTGCATAGGAAATGGTTATTCGATAGTCACTGGGCGATTAATGCGATTTTCGATCTGCATTGGATAATCGTTTTGCAAGATAAAAATAAGTCAATTGCATAACGTTGTATTTGTTCGAATGTTACAGATAGCCGGAGGAAAGTTGTACGCCAACAATCATAAGTTAAAAAAAGGAAAAAAATGTCTAAAAATTACATGCGCAGGATTATCATTTTACCTGCAAAATATAAATAAGCGAGCTGCTCTTTTTAGCGTCTGAAAGGGTTGCCAATGTACAACGGATGCCTCGCCAAAGCGCTTTTAATAAATTGCCTTTCCCGTTTTTATATTGCTCGCTTAGCATGGCAATATAAAATGCATCGAATAACATCGGGTTGAGGGTAGTAATAGTAAACCCATGCCGGGCTGCTAACATTTCCATACTGGCCGGCGAAAAATGATACAGGTGACGCGGGACATCATATGCAGCCCAATGCGACTGGTAGTGCGTTGCGTCTGTAGAAGTATAATTGGGTACCGCAATAAAGAGTTTGCCTTTTGGAGCTAATATTTTATAGAATTGCTGCAAGTATCCATGCAGGTCGTGCACATGTTCGAGTACATGCCACATGGTTATGGCGTTATAAGCACCGGCCTCCAGGTTAAACAGGGCTTCCGCAGCTAAAGGTTGAAGGCCGTAAAGCGTTTCCGCTTTTGCCCTGGCTCCGGCATCTGGCTCCAAACCGGTTATATCCCAGTTGGCTTGTTTCATCTGGTTTAGGAAGGCACCGGTGCCACAACCGGCATCCAACAACTTACCCCGTTTTAAACCGGTATGTTTCACAAGCAAATTTCGTTTGCCGTCAAGCGTGATTTTCCTGGCTAACTTATAAAGTTTGTTAATGAAACCTTCCCCCGTGTCAGAATGGGAAATATAATTTTCCGACTGATAATAGGGTCCGATAGCTTCAGCAGTTGGCACTTTTTGGGTGAACCGAAGGCTGCATTTTCCACATTCCCATATCTCAAATGACTTATGGCTCACGGTATAATCCTCGCAAACCAACACTTTGCTAATGGATGCATTACCACATGCCGGGCAATTTGTATAAGTAATTGTTATAGCCATTTTTGAAGGCGGCGAAAATAGGACTGCAGAACGGAAAATGAAAAACTGATAATTGACAAACCTATTGTTTTAGGTTCTTTGCGGGCTTTCAACAAGTTAAAAAAGCACAAATCAGGGCCCGTAAATGACAGATCGCAGATCATTGTATTACATCTAACAAAACCTTTGCATCCAAATTTAGCTTCTATACCTATCTTCATTTTTCTACAAAGGAATTTTGGTTTTCATGGATAATTCGACCTGGCGTCAAAAGCTTTCATATTTCACCCTTTTTATACCTGTTAGAATTTATTTGCTGCTTTTTGCAACAGGCACAGGGCTCGCATACTGGTGGATCAATACCCAAAAACCCGTTGCAGAGTCGGCCTATGCAATGGTGCTGGCATTACTGGTAAGGGTGGCTGCCTGGTTTATTGTTTCGATTTTATTACTAAGCCTCTTAAGTGTTCTCATCCCTTTTATTCTATTTTGGTTTCAGCGGCAACGCAAAAGAATTAGAATTACTCTGAATAATACTCACAGGGAACGCCGCGGTCAATCGCTGCAGCGTATGGAAATGACTATTGAACCGATTTGGCAACCCCCTTTCGGCTTTTTATACTACCGTTTTTTGTATGATCAAAACCAGCTTTCTCCCAAATTTTCGCTGGCACCCCTTAAATCGACGCTCCATTTATTTCAATCCAAAAAGACCGGTTGGTATAATTGGCCCCTCCCTGCCATCCGGGAATATGATGTCGACAAACTGGTCGTGTATTTTGAAGACATCTTCCAGTTCTTTTCATTCAGTGTTCCGGTTCGGGTTGACCAAAGCTTTTTTACCAAACCACGCACCACCCGAACCGAAGAGGAAGAACTGACTCCTAAAAAAACAGAAGCTGAGACAGTACGCATTGAAGAATTAAGAAAAGTACAGGGTGAATTCCTGAATTATAAAAACTTTGAAGACAATGATGATGTAAGACGTATTGTCTGGAAAATCTATGCCAAGAATAAAGAGCTGGTAGTTCGTACGCAGGAAATTTTCGACCCCTTTGCATCACATACCTATTTCTATTGCAGCTACTTCGATAGTATTGGGGTAGACGAAACGCCGATGATGCAAACCAAAGGCATTAATTATTTTAAGAACGTTTGCTGGAGCATGTATGCCCAGCTAAAAAAACAAGGCGCCGATATTCGCTACATAGCAGACCAGGATATTCCAAGCAGAAGTTTTGGCGATACAGCGGAACAGGTTGAATATTCCGTGGCTGTAAGCCATTGGCAGCACACTACTCCTTTGCAGAATTTCGTAGAGTCCAAAAACGCCTCTGTGCTTTGTGTGTCATCGCTAACGGATGTGATTTCACTTGCCGAATTGGTAGATCATACCGGCAACAGTATGACAATAGTGTTTGTAAAGCTGACCAACAGCCTTAAGAGGCCGATAATTAACAGCTGGATTGGCTGGCTGCGCTGGATTTTTTTACAGGAAGAAAAGGATAAAGACAAAACAGGGCTGATTAGCTGGCGCTGGAGCAAGGCGAGAATAAAAATCCGGCATAATGAAAAACTGTTAACTGAAATGTTGAAGAAATCGGAAGCAAGGGTGATTTGGATGTAGTATTTGGAACCTTTGCGGACACTAAATGAAGTGATGAATACAGCTTCAAAAATCTCCGTGGTTTGGCACAGTAAAGATTCTTTTGAATTCTACAGCTCTTCAACAAACGAATGATTGATTGAATACTGGTTAAATTAAAAATAAAAAAGGCTCATAGGGTTGGGGATATGCTGATAAAAAGAACACATAGCTGGAAAAAAGAAATGGCTCAATACATCCTGTTGGGTATTCCAACAGTTGTACTGGTAGCTTTTGTATTGCTGCTTGCCAACCAGTATTTCGCATTCCTTGAGAACAATTGGCTGCGCCAAACGCTGGATTTTGCAGCCGGACTAGTGCTGGCGGTGTTCATTTTTGCGAGACGTTTTCGGTTTATTACTGTTACGGCAGCGTTTTTGGTAGGCGCTGTATTGGTTTATAAATCAATAGGCAGCGTTTTTACCGGCGAGTTCGATGCCTTCTTCTGGTCGGTGCAATTCCGCAACCACCTCATCCTGTTTTTCATGGGTTGGATAGTTGGTTACGGTTTGTCGCGAGCAAGATTCTTCAGCATTTTTTGGTCGGTTTGGTTATTGGCTGCGATGGCTGTTGTGGTAAGCCGGGTAAGCGATATTAAGAGTGATACGATCATTATGACCTTTGCACCGGTACTGGCATACAGCTTTTACATTATTTATATGAGTGAGCTGATCCGGAACATGAACGAAGATCAGCCCCATTTTGCATGGTTTGTCACCAGGCGGTTTCTTGGCTTCGGTGTGGTTGTGGCGCTTATTATATTCGGTTTGCTTTCCATTTTTAAAAGCGATTTTGAAGCCATTGAAAAAGAGTTTGGCGGCGGTGCAAAACCAAAAGATGGCAAAGAAGGCGGTAGCAGCATGACCCGCAACGACGGTCAGGGCACTACCACTAATAATAATATGGGGCTCAGTGGCATGAACAACAAGGCCAATAAAGATTCGGTGATGTTCGTGGCTAAACTGGATAACTTTTTTGCCGATGGGAAAACGCCTAACCCACTTTATTTTACTACAGATTATTACAGCAAATTTGATGTTGAAACCCAAACTTTTGAGATAGATTCCACCAGGCCATCCAACGATCTTTTCAGCCCCGACGTTTCAAAAATTCCATTGTTTTTTACAAAGCAGGATACTTCGGTAATCCGGAAAACAATGGGGGATAAAAACATGAAAATCGTGACGGCGGAAGTTTACAAACACAGCCTTTCGCCAAGATTGTATACGGCCCCTTCGACCGGTTTCTTTGTACAACCGATCTCGGTTCCGGATGAAAACAAAGACATCTATAAAAGCGCCTACCGGGCAAAAATGTACGTCAGCGATCTTAACAGCGCCTATTTTGTTTACAACCCGGTGAATGCTCCTGACCTTGCAAAATTTCAGCAGCAACGTTTTGATGTGCTTCGTAAAGCCAATCCCGACTACACTAAGGCGCCGCCCGATTTTATGCACTACTATACTTTTATGCCGCAGGGTAATGAGTATGACAGCATCAGGCAGCTGGCAAGGCAAATAGCTGCAAAGGCCAACGCAAAAACCAAAGTAGATGAAATTATCTCGATGCGGGATTATTTCCTGGCCAAAGATGAAAATGGTCAGCCGAGTTTTAAATATTCCGACAACCCAGGCGTTCCGGGCATTCCGAGTGCCAATAAGCTTACCTACTTTTTGTTTGAAAATAAAAAAGGTTATTGCGCCTATTATGCCGGCGCCACCCTGTTTTTGTTAAGGTCGCTTGGCATTCCGTCAAGAATAGCTACAGGATTTCTTACCGTAGACAGAAGTAATAAAAACCCGGGCTGGTATTGGTTTTACGAAGACCAGGCGCATGCGTGGGTGCAGGCATGGTTCCCCGGTTATGGCTGGATAGACTTTGATACTACGGTTCCATTTGAAGATCAGCAACAGGCACCACAACCCGATCAAACGCCGCCGTTAACCTCCCAAACTGCTTGGTTGGTAGCTAATGGCAAAGCGATAGCAGTTGATACTATCAATAAGCGGGTTACCATGCAGGTTGATAAGATGCTGTATTGGGATAACCCTTATGAATTTACGCCGGCGGAAAGCATGGTAATGGATGTTTCGCTGGCAAAAATTAGTCATGATACCGGGCAGGTGACATTAACTGATTTGCACAAAGGCGATGATATTGTTTCTGTTTCTTACTCTGAACAGTTTAAGAATATTCGGCCGGGTGAAAACGATCTTGCCACAGCACTTTTGAAAAAGTTTCCTAACCCTGCGCCTATTGATGAAATAAAGATCATGGCCAAGGAAGACGAGGTGAAAAAAGAAAAGGCAAAAGCAACGAAATCGGAACCTGTCAACTGGAAAGGAGTTTTCTACACCATTTTTAGCTTGATATTGTTTGCACTTTTACTGATGTTTAGTTTGCCATGGTTGATATTCCAGTATTTGCATGCGAGGGCTAAAAATGGCGTAATACTTTCAACAACTGTTGGCAATGAACAACAGGTAAATTTGAGAAAGCAGGCTTATTGGCGCTTTATGGCTTCATCTTATTACCTCAATCAAATGGGTTATGAAAGAGGCAATTTATCATCGGCACAATTTGCCCGGGATGTTGTAGATCCACAGTTCGGCACAAGATTCAGCCGGTTTATGAATACGTTCCTAAAAACAAAATATAGCAGGCAACCTTTGGATAATTATGATGCAAAAGTGGTCAGTGAGCATTATCCTGAATTTTATGTGCAGGTAAGAAGCAAACTGAGTGGAAAATATCGCTTTGGTCACTGGCTTAATTTTTACAGGCCTGTAAACTTTTTCGAGAAGCCAAAGGTGAAGTAATGAGTTGTGAACGGTCAGTGGTGCGTTTTGGGAAAGAGGATAATTACAAATCTTTAATGGATCAAATGATGTTTTTTTTTTTGAGAACCGAAAATGTACTTTCTATGTAAATCACACAGGGGCTCCTTTCTCTACCCGTGAAGAAAAGAGGGGGATGAGGCGAGCATTGAACGAATATTTTTAAAAGATAAAATCAGCTTACAAATATGGAATTAGTAGAATCAGCAATTAACACAGAAGCGGCCATTGATAATATTCAGCGTTTGGTTGATAATATAGAAAAAGTAATCCGAGGCAAACGCAGCCAGATACAATACATCCTAACTGCATTGCTTGCCAAGGGTCATATCCTTATGGAAGACAATCCTGGTACTGGTAAAACAGTTATGGCGAGAGCACTGGCGCAAAGCATTAGTGTACCCGGCGATCTGCATACCGGTGTAAAATTTAAACGCGTTCAGTTTACGCCTGACCTGTTGCCGATGGACTTGCTGGGTTCTCATATTTATGATGAGGACAAAAAAGAATTCATCTTTAAAAAAGGTCCTTTGTTTACCAATGTTTTGCTGGCAGATGAAATAAACCGTGCCTCTCCAAAAGTGCAAAGCGCTTTGCTGGAATGTATGGCTGAGAACCAAATTACGATGGGTGATACAACATTCAAACTGGAGCGGTTGTTCTTTACCATTGCCACGCAAAACCCGGTGGAGATGGAAGGCACTTATCCCCTGCCTGCCGCGCAGCTGGATCGTTTTTATATTAAGATCATCTTCGGTTATGTAGATGAGATAACGGAACTCGATATTTATAATAATTACCTCGGCATTGCTAACAACCTGGAAAATATTGAGCAGGTTTTAAGTATGGATGAAATACTGCATTTGCAGGAGGAAGCAGAGAAAGTTTTTATACATGAAGAGATTGTAAAAGCAGTCAGAAATCTTGTGTGGTCAACGCGCAGGCATAACGACATTATCCTTGGTGCTTCAACACGCAGTGGTATTACGTTTCTTAAATGTTTAAAAGCATTTGCCCTTGTAAACGGTCGCACTTATGTTACGGAAGATGATGTGCAGCAATTAACCTTACCGGTGCTCGATCACAGGCTTATCTATCGTAATAAAGATGCCAAAGCCAATGCCTTAAAAAAGATATTGGAAGTTGAAATGGACCGCCTGAATAAGTTGAAACTGAATTAGAGTATCTGGTTTTGGTAGCTAGATTTTAGTAATTGGACAAGGGCAATCAAGCTCTGAAAAGGCGGCAGAAAATAGCGATGGGTGTAGCCCAAAAGAGAGAATAAAAGAATGGCAATAAGATCAAACGAAATATTATTACATAATGTACAAAAACGAAAACAGGTTTTCCTGTTATTGCTTTTGTGTGTATTACAATTATCATTTTCTGTAACTCCCGGCGCTGCACAAAAAGCAGCGGCACGTTACGAGATTGACGCAAAAAGAATTGGTGTTAGTCCCTTTGATAAAGATGCACTACCAAGAGGCCGCGAGTTTATCAGGCTTGACAGCACTTATTATGTAGGCTGGATGTACCAGGGTTTATACCTTAACGATCGCTCAGCTGATGTTGTTGGTTACCAACGGGCATTGCCAATAATGCGTAAGGCTTTTTTGTTGATGGAAAAAGACTATGGCACCTTATTAAAAACTATCTACAGCAATCCCCAGACCTATATCCAAAACAATGAACGGTATAATGATTATCTTGTATTGGCCAGTAAATTAAGAGAGGATTACGAGTTTCTTGAAATGCCCGATAGTGCCATGTGGGTTTTAAAGATGGTGGAAAGAAAAGATTTTCGCCGTGATTTTTTTGGCATTGCCGGGCTGAAAGCCTGGATCATTCACCGTAATCGTTTTTTCACTTCTGCCAAATATGATTTCCTGGGTAAATCGGTTGCTGAAAACGAGCAGCTTGCGTTGCAATCCTGCTATCAGGGTTTTGCAAGGATCAGGCGAAATGCACCACAAAATAATTTGTGGTTTGGCGATGGTCACGTTGCATTCGACCGCAATAGTATTTATCATTATTTAGCGCTCATACATTGTTATCTTAAGAACTACGATAGCAGTGAATACTACTACCAACAAATGGCTGCGGCCGGCACTGTTTCCAATAACAATTATGGAAGCATGAAAGCAGAAATCGGTGAATTTGCGCCCGCCATTGATCTCTATAAAAAAGACCAATATAAATATGGTGGCCAAAAATTTTTAATGGAACCGTTTTATTATTTGCCGGTTTTATATATCTATTCAGGTCGCGTAAAAGATGCCATGAATACGGCAAAAGAAGCCATTCGTGCATCCAATTCATCGCCGGGTTTTGGGTGGTATAACATTGCGCTTGCCCGGTCCTATTTGTACGATGGACAGCTCGATAGCGCTGCCATTACATTGGATAAAGCAGTTGCTTTTCACGAGATCCATATTGGCACTACGCTTACGCAACCCCAGTATGAATTTACCACTGGTTTACTTCGATTGGTTTGGTACAATTTAAAAATTGCACAGCTTAAATTTTTCGACAGAGGCTGGTGGTATCATCCATCAAGCTTATACGACCTTGGCGCTCTTGAAGCACAAAAATATACGCATGAATATGTGCTGGCAACGCAGCTTGCATTAAACCCTGAAAGAGCAAGAATTATTTATGATTTGTTCTGTGGCGAAAGCACGGTTGGCTATGATGAGATCTGGTATTTAATGAAGCGTTACAGTCCAAAGTATTTTATGAAACTGATGGAACAGTACATCGCTGCGGATCCGCGTTATAATATAAAACGTTATTTCCAGCTGTATAATGCAAAACTGGAATATGAAAACGGTAGAAAAAAAGACGCACAGGAAACGCTTGAAAAGTTAATGGGTACTGTAATGTTGGATACGGCACATGAAAAACTGTTTCTTGGCCGCCTGTATGAAGCCCTTGCAAAATCTTACGGGAATGATAAAAATGAGGAGAAAAAAGACCTCTTCATGAATACACTTTATGAACAGTTTCCGCAATTGATACCGTTTTCAGGTATAGCGGCAGGTATCCATTTACAGGTTACCGGAACAGATGATGCAGTGACAAAAAAAGTGGTGGAGGAATTGAAAGATTGCAACATAATATGGGAACCATTAACTGGTATAAGCACACCGGTAGCAACCGTTGACTTTAAGAAGAAAGGAATCAAATACACGGTAACTATTAATGTGATTAGTGGTAGCAATAAACGCATTGTTTTTAACGAACGTTTCTTATTTATGCAGCCAACAGGTGCGGGCAAAGAAATTGCCATGCGTTTGTTTGGAAGCAGTGGTGCACCGGAATTGGAACTGCCGCCGCCTCCTGCCCGGTAACGTTTAAAAGCTGGCAGGGATTTACAAGCCGGCAATCCATCGGACCACAGCAGCAATTGAGCTGGCCGGCCAGGACTTGATGTGTTTGGAATTGAATAACACCATCTGCGGATCATATGGTTTCCCGCCCCTACAGTTGTGCACTGTTTTTATATAGTTGAATTTTAAATACACAAAATAAGACAGCCCATTCGTTTGGCGCGTTTATCAGGTTATGATTTAAAAATAATAATTCGCTATTTTTTGCCCTTTCTTCATTCAATCTATTTTCCGAATTTTGCTATTATAGCGATTTCGAATAGCCAACATTATGACCAATGTCATAAATCGTTTTGGTATGTATTGGTAGTTTTGTTGCCGGTTCAAAACATTGCTTCAACTAAAATACCAGCATATGAAAAAGATAGTTGCTCCCATTGATTTTTCAGCCGTTTCGAAAAATGCCGCATTGTACGCCGCTAACCTGGCTGCTTTTCTTGACCTGCCGTTAGTGCTAATGCACGTAACAGAATTACCCATCTCATATGCAGAAATTCCGGTTAATGAAAATGACATGGAGTCTGGCAAGGATTTAATGCGGCGATTTGCAAAAGAAATTGAGGAAGAACTGAAGGGACAGGTAACTGTTGATGTCATAATTCGCACAGGAAATCCACTATACGAAATTGCGAACTTTTGCAATCGTACAAAGCCTTATGCAGTAGTAATTGGAACCCGCGAAAACGGAGGTTTTACGAGGTTTTTGTTGGGCAGTACAACCCTTGGGTTAATTAGGGAATGCTTTTGCCCGGTAATGATAATTCCAAATGATTTTGCCTTTCATATACCAGCCAAAATTGGCCTGGCCAGTGACCTGCACGATGTCAGAAGGAATACGCCTGCCGGCCAAATATGTACGGTGGTTGAGGATTTTGGAGGCAAACTGGAAATACTGCATGTGGATAGAAACGATGTGGAGGAAGAGGCTGAAGTTTTAGCAGAAACGGAGCAACTAAATACCATGTTTGCGACCCAGCATCCAAAAATAAGGATACTTAAAAGTGCATTTACCGAAGAAACACTGCTGAACTATGCAGCAGAAAAGCAACTGGACCTGCTAATTATTGTCCCTAAAAAACATACCTGGATCGATACGCTTGTCAGGCATCAGCACACGAAACATATTGCCTTGCATGCGCCGGTACCCGTAATGGTAATTAAACCTGCACCATAAAACGCCACAACGTAAATACAAAACTGCCTTTTTGCGAGGGCAGTTTTTTTTTACAAATGACTTCAAATGCATTCAAATATGAGCAATATCATAAGGTTTAGATATTTCGCGGGATAGTTTTGCGATCTGCAATTTCATAATAATCAATCGTAAAATATGCTGGACTTTCTCAAAACACTATTGTTGCCTGGGGCAGAACCCGGCACTACGCAAACAGTAATGGCAGTGGGGCTGGCAATTACACTGGGAATCTTACTCGGTAAAGTGAAAATTGCAAGCGTATCTATTGGTGTTGCCGGTGTATTGTTCGCCGGCATTCTTTTGGGCCATCTTGGCTATCGCCTTAACCTGGAAACAATGGATTTCCTGAGAGATTTTGGCCTGATATTATTCGTTTACGCGGTCGGTCTGCAGGTAGGACCGTCCTTCTTTTCGTCTTTAAAAAAAGAAGGCTTATTGTTTAATGCTTTAACCGCCGGCGCCATTATTTTAAGCGTGGTAATTACCATTATAATATTAAAAACTACCGGTACTGCCCCCGAAAACATGGCCGGTATAATGAGCGGCGCGGTAACAAATACACCGGGTCTGGGTGCTGCTAAAAATGCGCTTAACGAAATTGCCGCGGCAAAGCCCGGGAGAACATTCAGCAACCCGGCTAACGGTTATGCTATTGCTTATCCCTTTGGGGCCATTGGAGAAATCTTAATGATACTGATTATACAAAAACTATTTCGAATTGATGTAAAAATTGAAAAGGAAAGCTTTGAGCGCAAAAGATTACTGCAATACCCGCATCCGAGTAATATGAAAATTCGTATTACCAACCCGGTGATATTCGGAAAAAAAATTGAACATATCCACGAGTCTATACCAGGCCTGATAATTACCCGGCTTAAGAGCAGTGGTTCTACCACGGTAATTACACCGCATAGCGATACTGTTTTGCAGGAAAGGGATGTTTTAATGCTGGTCGGATTACCCGAAAAGTTAACCCAGGCTGTTACTGTTTTAGGAAGAGAATCAACTGACACCTTTGTGTTGTCAGACGAAGAAGTGGAAACCCGCGATGTAACCGTTACCAATTCGAAATCTACTCAAAAATCGCTGGCACAGTTAAATTTTGAAGGAGCTTATAACACAAAGGTAACCCGCATATTCAGAGCCGGTATTGAATTAATTGCGAAGCCGGAATTTGTATTGCACTTTGGTGATACTGTACGTATGGTGGGACCAAAAACATCTTTACAGGAAGCTATAAAAGAACTAGGTAATTCAATCAAAAAATTGCAGGAACCAGAGCTTGCTACCGTATTCATCGGGATAATGCTTGGCCTTTTGTTGGGATCAATTCCGATTATGATTCCCGGACTCCCGGTACCAGTGAAATTGGGTATTGCCGCAGGTCCTTTGCTTGTTGCTATTTTTATCAGCCGTTATGGCGGATTGGCAAGTTTACATTCCTACATGAATCAAAGCGCCATACTTTTTATGCGTGACTTTGGCATTTGCTTGTTTTTCGCTGCGGTAGGTATTAATGCCGGCAAAACATTGGTGTCAAGTTTTGTAGAAAACAATGGGTGGATGTGGATGTTCTACGGTATTTGCATAACAGCAATTCCCGTATTAATGCTTGGTTTCGTTGCCAAAATGGTTTTTAAAATGAACTTCCTCCAAATCGCCGGTATTATGGGGGGCACTTATACCAGCCCTCCTACCCTAACTTTCTGCAACAGTTTTTTTAAGAGTGATATACCTGCCCAGGCTTATGCAACGGTATACCCATTGGCAATTACTTTAAGGATATTAGCCGCACAGTTATTCGTACTAAAGTTTGCTGGCTAACAAATAGCAAGAAAAGCAATAATAATTACCTGAATGGCCAGGATAAAAGGGCCTGATACGGTTTATAAAGGTAGAAATGCGAATGTTATTTCTGCCTTGATTTTTTTATACCATTATTGAATTTGTTCCAATAATTATCAAACCCTCACATTGGCACACTATGAGATTTGTACGTTTGCCTCACAACTACAATAACAAATAAGCTTTTTTATATTTCCCGGCTGTTTTCACCAGCACATCAGCATATTTGCATTTGCCGTTTCAATTGCTTTTTTCATTTAATTTTCCAACTGTCCGTTTCATATCTCATCTTCTCATATTAATAAGTAATGATTTGGATTGAGTTTGCCATTCTACTTGCAATGATTCTTTTGGGTGCCCGTATAAAAGGCATTGGCCTCGGCTTAATGGGCATCGTAGGTATGCTGATTTTTGTGCTGGGTTTTGGAATGCGGCCCGCCGATCCACCCCTGGATGTAATGATGATCATCCTGGCAATTGTTACCACAGCAGCGGCTTTACAAGCCAGTGGCGGACTTGATTACCTGGTTTCGATTGGTGAAAAGATCATTCGCTCCAATCCTTCTAAAATTGTAATTATTGCGCCACTTGTTTCTTTTGTATTATGTCTTTTTGCAGGCACTTCCCATGTAATTTATTCTTTGCTGCCCGTTATATCCGAGGTGGCCGTTAAGAAACGTATCAGGCCGGAAAGGCCTTTAAGTATTTCTGTCATTGCCTCGCACCTTGCACTCACTGGCAGCCCCATGAGCGCCTGTACAGCTGCTATGGCGGCTATTCTTGGTTATCCCTCAGCCGCTGTTGATATTATGAAAATCGGGATTCCAGCCTGTCTTATAGGTGTGTTGGCGGGTTCAGTTTCTGTTTGGAAGATGGGTAAAGACCTCGATAAAGACCCGGTCTTCCTGAAGAAATTACAGGATGCCGAATTTGAAGAATCACTCAATGCCTCACAACATCCGTCACGGACAATAAAACGCGGGGCAAAAACGGCCGTTGGCATTTTTGGTGTTGCAATTTTAGCCATTGTTGTTTGTGGCGCTTTCCCTGCATTGTTGCCACAATTTGGTGCTGGCACCGAAAATTTTAGCGTGAAAGCTAATGGCTCTTTAAAAATGGTTACGGTAATTGAAATTGTGACCTTAACGGCAGCCATGGCCATAATGATATTTACTAAAACCAGTGCAGCTGAAGTTACCAAAGCCAGTCTTTTTACTTCGATGGCGGCAGCGTTGGTAGCGGTGTTTGGCGTTGTTTGGATGAGCTCCACTTTTATGGCACATAACCAGGCAGCTATATTGAAAACGCTGGGTGGATTTACTACCGAACATCCATGGACATTTACAATTGCTGTTTTTATAATGGGTGCACTAATGTTCAGCCAGGCGGCAACTACCCGGGCCATGATGCCGCTTGGCGTTGCCCTTGGCATAGCAAACCCATCGCTCATTGCTATGTTTATCGCTGTAAACAGCGACTTTGTGTTACCAGGCTATCCAACCTTATTGGCAGCCATTAATTTTGACCGAACCGGCAGCACACGCATTGGCCGTTTTGTGATTAATCACAGCTTTATAATACCAGGAATGGTAGCCTTAACCACAGCTATCGCAACCGCCTTTCTGCTAAGCAGGTTACTTTTATAAAAACTACAATGGATTTTTCTCAACTGTTGCAATGATTAAGATCATGTAGGCTGTAATGCCATAAGCGCAATTTTGTTGCGATGAAAAATGACATTCAGCCCATTCTTAATGGCTTAAAGACAACTGCTGTTTCTCTTCTCTTTCTAATTATCTCCTTAAATGGAACTTCGCAAACCGCAAAAACTATTCGCTACCAGGATCAACTATGGGTCAGCTTAAACAGCACCATTAAACTATCCCCGAAATGGGGCATCATTGGCGACTTCCATATCCGCCGAAATAATTTTGTCGCTGATCCCAGCTTTTATTTTGTACGGTTTGGCGCTGATTACTGGATAAACAATCAGCTATCAGCCGTTGCAGGTTACGGCCACATGTGGGTTGCAACACCGGTGCCCGATCAATTTGTTTATACCAATGAAAACAGGATTTACGAGCAACTGCAGTATTCAGGAAAATTGTATAAAACTGGCTTGTTACTGCGGGTTAGAAACGAACAACGCTGGCAACAAAAATTGAAGGATGGTATTAAATCAACTGATCAACGGTTTACAAACCGTGTGCGCTATTTAACCAGTTTGAACTTCCAGATCTTTAAAAGCCCCAAACTGCCAAGGCTTATGTTGGCCGATGAGATCATGGTTCAGTTTGGGAAGGAAGTAGTATATAACGTTTTTGATCAGAACCGACTCACTTTGGGCATTCAGCAAAAGCTGACCAGGACATTATCATTCGATTTGGGATACATGTTAGTATACCAACAGCGACTGAATGGCTATGCATATGACGAGAACAACACGCTCCGGCTGTTTTTCTACTGGACCCCGGATTTTACAAAAACCCGCAAACCAGGAATTCACCACCCCCATTTACCGGGTGATGAATAAGATCAGGTGAAAAGAAAGTCCTTTAACGATACTGAACCCCCATTCAAGGGACTGGAAAAAAGCACCGGTTCCTGCTGTTGCCGTATCAAATGCATGAATCAACTATCGTCGGCGCTTGTTGTAAGTACTATTTCCGTAAAGTTTACATGCCCGGGAATAATGGGCGGGCTATTCCTTCGCGGAAGGGCCATGGAACCGAAGCCAGGATCACTACAAGTGCAATTATATACAGCAACAGTGCTCTTTTGTGTTTTGCTTCATTGGTAATCGTCTTTCTGAAAACACCACGGGCGATAGTGATAAGCACTATACCAATCAACATTCCTGTAATATGCTCTACAGCCCAAAAGCGAAGGGCCGAATCTTTCATTACAACAGCCATTCCCTGGCTGCTGATTAATTGAAAGCCCCAGGGCCCAACAAAATATTGGTACAGACCAATCACTAAGGTAATATGCGCCGCGACCATCAGCATTAATCCCAACCTTTTATCCCGGTCTGCAAATGGCTGTTTTACAGCAACTAAGTGTCTTATAATATTAATAACCAATAAGATAAGGATGACCCAACGCATGAAATTGTGCAAATGAAGCAGACCTTGGTACATGATGTTCTTTTAATATGATGAAGTAAAAATGAAAATGTGATAAAATTGGAACAACAAAATTGTCTTTCAATATTCCCCTTTAAGGGCTGGGAGTTTCCACCCAATCGGCCAGGAAAATATTGGTGTCCCTCGTGCCGCCATTATTTCTGTTACTGCAGAATACAATTTTTTTTCCATCGGGACTAAACATTGGGAAAGCATCGAATCCCTTATCCCGGCTCACTTTCACTAGGTTCGTTCCATCCTCATTCATGGTATACAAGTTAAAGGGGAAGCCACGTTTATACTCGTGATTGCTGGCGAAAATGATGCGTTTACTATCCGGCATATAGGCAGGTGCCCAGTTTGCCTGCTTTAATTGCGTTACCTGTTTTTGATCGCTCCCGTCAGCATTGGCAATATATACTTCCATATTGGTGGGGGCTACCAGGTTGAGTGCTAAAAAATCTTTGTATTCTCTTATTTCTGCTTCAGTTTTTGGTCTTGATGCCCGCCAAATGATCTTGCTGCCATCCGGGCTGAACCACGCACCACCATCATATCCCAGTTCATTGGTAATGCGTTTTGTTTTACCGGATTTTAAATCCATCATATATAAATCAAGATCCCCATCCCGTAAAGAAGTAAATATCATTTTTTTACCATCGGGAGATAAGGTTCCCTCAGCATCATACCTTGGTGTTTTGGTAAGTTGTTTTACAATTTTCCCGTTAAGGTCAGCCATGTAAATATCAAAGCTTTCGTACAACGGCCATATGTATTTATTACCGTATTTTGAACGGTCAGGAACCGGCGGACAGGAATCGGCCCCCTTGTGAGTCGACGCATATATAATATGCTTACCATCTTTTGTGAAAAATCCGCAGGTGGTACGGCCCTTACCGGAACTTATCAATTTAGGCTCAAAAGGCTCACCTGGAATTTCCGGCACTTTACCGATAAACATCTGGTCGCACAGAATACCTTCTTTAGGATTTGTTCTTTGAAAAATGAGCCATTTGCTATCGGCACTGAAATAAGCTTCGGCATTATCGCCGCCAAAAGTTAATTGCTGCAGGTTTTTAAAGTGTTTCTCTTCCGGGTATTGAAGTGTATCAGTATTAAAAATTTCGAGGATTATTTCCTTTTTTTCAAAAGAAAAGAGCGAAATAATTACCAGCATCAATCCGGGAAGCCTTAATATATACCTGCGCATTAAAAAAAAATTTTTGCAAAAGTAAGGTTGTCAGGGTCAGGAAATCGTATGTGCTGTTATTCAGTATTTAAAGGACTATGCCAGAAATAGCTAACATTAAGAATAAACGCAATTAATTGATTTATCGATGATTTGAACATTACAGCTGCCAAACCATGGTAATAAAAAAATAGATAAAGCAAAAAATTAGCACAATAGGTTTAAAAAGTACCATGTCAAAAACATTCTTGGGGCTAGTTTTAATTTCAAATGAAAAGCTGTTGAGGCAACAATGCAGTTTCCTGTATTTTTGAAAAATATCTTTTACAACTTGCCATTTAAAATTAAAAGTGTTGTCCTGCCGGGCATACTATACTTCGTAACTTTTTTTTCCACCAATGCGCAAATTTGTTCAGGCAGTTTAGGCGATCCCGTTGTTAATATCACTTTTGGCGCCGGCAATAATCCCGGATCTGCCTTATCGGCTCAATTACCAAACCTTGGCTATTATTCTCAGGATTGCCCGAATGATGGTTTTTATACCATTATAAACAGCACCGCTGCATGCTTTATGGATAGCTGGCATTCGGTGCCTTCCGATCATACACCCAATGATGTGAATGGTTATATGATGCTGATAAATGCCTCGTTAAATTCGGGCGATTTTTATGTGGATACGGTAAAAGGGTTGTGCAATGGCACGACCTACGAATTTGCAGCATGGGTTTTAAATGTATTGAAAACTTCTGCCTGTAGTGGAAGTGGCATTTCTCCCAACCTTACATTTAATATTGAGTCCGCAAGTGGTACGATTTTGGGCACTTTCAAAACTGGCAACATTCTGCAATCTGCTTCGCCAGTCTGGAACCAGTATGGTTTGTTTTTTACAATGCCGGCTACTGCATCAAATATTGTATTGCGCATTACCAACAATGCCCCCGGTGGCTGCGGTAACGACCTGATACTTGATGACATTACTTTCCGCCCATGCGGACCATTGGTTAGTGCGACCATTGCAGGTGGTGCGTCAACCACAAGTACCAGGCTTTGTGAAGGGGATAACACTTCCCTGAAAATGTCTGCTGTTATTTCGGCAGGGTATAATGTCCCCGAGTATCAATGGCAGCTAAGTACAGATAATGGCATTTCGTGGAACGACATTGTGGGAGCAAATACAACCGTTTATAACCGTTTGTCAACCGGGAACGGTAACTTTCTATATCGTTTAACCGTTTCGGAAAAAGGAAATATTGGATTAAGTAATTGTCGCGTCGCTTCCAATAGGTTAACGGTGAATGTGAGTTCTCTGCCCGTAACTTCTGCAATAAATAATGGCCCAAAATGCGCAGGAGGAATAATTTCGCTAACAGCCAGCGGTGGTACAACTTATGCCTGGACCGGACCTAATGGATTTACAGCAAGCGGCGCTACGGTATCGGCAACCAACGCTCCTTCAACAACGAAATATTTTGTACTGGTAACTAGTGCTGATGGATGTTCCAAAACAGATTCCACTATAACTACCACCTATGCAAGACCAGTTTTAAAATTTACAAGTTCTTCTCCTGCCTGCGTAAATAGCAAGGTTCTGTTTACCGATCAATCTACTGCAGCCACAGGTCAACCCATCATCAAATGGAAATGGAATTTTGGTGATGGCAGCACAGATAATGTTCAAAATCCATCCCATATTTACTCCTCGTCAAACAATTACCCGGTAAGTTTAATTACTGAAACTGCTATTGGCTGCATTGATTCGCTGGTAAAACAAGTAAATATTCACTATTTGCCTCAACCTGATTTTGGCTTACCTGAAGTGTGCCTGAGTGATCCTTTTGCAACCTTTACAGATTCATCGGTTATTAGCGACAACAGTGCGTCGGGCTTTTCATATTTGTGGAATTTTGGTGATCCCAGTGCAAATGGCCCAAATCCCAATACATCGACACAAAAAAACCCAAGACATACCTATATTTCTACGGGCATATACCAGGTGCGGCTTACCGTAACCTCAAGAGATGGCTGCATCGACGATACGATCAAAAACTTTACTGTAAACGGTGCCCTGCCCGCAGCGAAATTTGGAGTTGACACAACCGGCAACCGATGCAGCAACAGGGATATTATCATCACCAATAATTCATCTGTAAACTTTGGCAATGTAACCAGGATTGAAATTTATTGGGATCAGAATAATCCTGCTTTAAAAACGACAGATGAATTTCCGGTCCCTGGCAAAAAATATATCCACCAATACCCCGCATTTGGCAATCCTGCTACAAAAGATTTTCAAATAAAATTGGTTGCCTATTCAGGGATTAGTTGCGTAAACGAGTCTACTCAAACCATTAGGCTGAAAGCAAGTCCGCAGGTAGTTTTCAACACAATGCTACCTGTATGCGAAGCCATCAATCCATTTATAATTACTGCTGCTAATGATACAACAGGACTGGCAGGAGCTGGTTTGTATAGCGGCCCAGGTATAAGCCCGAATGGATCATTTAATCCTGCTATTGCCACAGCTGGACAACATGTTATCCGGTACACTTTTATCGCTGCAAACAGTTGCTCATCTTTTGCGGAGGAAACTATTGAAGTTTACCCGCAGCCAACAGTTAATGCGGGCCCCGACAGAACAGTACTCGAAGGTGGTTTTGTTACGCTCAATGCAACAGCATCCGGTAATAATATCAGCTTTTTATGGTCGCCCAATAATGCCATTGAAAACACACTTATTCTGGTCCCAAAAGTTTATCCCGTAAACGATCAAACCTACCTGTTAACCGTAACCTCGTCCAACAACTGCACCAGCACAGATGATGTTTTTGTTAAGGTGTTAAAAACGCCAATTGTTCCCAATGTATTTTCTCCCAATGGTGATGGCATCAACGACACATGGATCATTCGTTATCTGGATTCGTATATTGGCGTTGATATACAGATTTTCGACAGATACGGCCAACAGGTGTATCACAACATTGGCTATAATAATCCATGGGATGGAAACCGCAATGGAAAGCCGGTTCCTATTGGCACTTATTATTATATCATCGACAGAAAAATTACCGCAGCAAAACTAACAGGCTCGGTAACCATTATCAGGTAACAGCATAGTACTTTAGATCATTTTTGATACAGGGAAGAACTTAGCTATAAATAATATAAAAAGTTTTGCCAGATAAACGGGCGGATATTAAAAAAATAAAAAGTCTTACACCTGTTTATATTCCCTGCTTTTTCTGTGTTATTCCATGCTCACCTGTTTTCCGAAGATCGCATAACCACTATCTCTATTATTCACTTCTCATTTTACTAATAAGACAAAAAGTTCAGGTGCGTCCATTCGCAACTATCCTCGGCCATTGTTATCAGTGAAAAGCCGTGCGGTGGCGGTGACAATTATAAGGTGGCATTCGGGCAATGGAGAATCAGCCTTAAATGCCCGATGGTGGCCCGGGAGGAAATTATAGGTAAATGGGGCTGAAGTCCGGGTATAGGACCTGTGGGCCCCTATACCCGCACCTGTGTTCGGAGGAAAGTAAAGATCGTTTTAGCTGTTGGCGCAGCGGAAATATTTGCACTGGGTGCAGATTATGCCTGGCGTCTGGAAAGGCATTCCGATATATTGGAATTGCCGTAGGAAATAGGCCATCCGGTTGCCAAATAGGTTTTATGCGGCTCGGTATAATCTTTTAACCGCCAAATACTTTCTCTGCATTTAAAGAAGTTGTATTTGCAATTGTTTCAATTGAAACATTATAAATTTCTGCCAGTTTTTCTGCTACATATTTCAGGTAACTGCTCTCATTTCGCTTGCCACGAAACGGAACCGGCGTCAGGTAAGGTGCATCGGTTTCCAATACCAAATGTGCCAGTGGAATTTGAGCCACTACTTCAGCAAGCCCTCCATTTTTGTATGTAACCACCCCACCTATTCCAAGGTAAAAACCAGCTTCAATAACTTCTATTGCCTGCTCGTACGTTCCACTGAAACAATGAAAAATTCCCCGCAGGTTTCTACCGCCATAATGCTTCACCACATCAATGGTTTCAGGCATGGCATTTCGTGTATGAATCACAATAGGCAGTTGGTATTTTAAAGCCAGTTCTATCTGGAAATGAAAGGCTTCAAACTGTTGGTTGGTAAAGGTTTTATCCCAGAAAAAATCAAGACCAATTTCTCCAATTGCAGGAAATTTTCTAACCGCCAACCAATCTTCAACAATATTTAATTCTGTTTTATAATTTTCATTTACCGAACAGGGATGCAGCCCCATCATAGCAAAACATTGACCCGGATAAGATATTTCCATCTCCAGCATGCGGTCGATAACTTCACTATCTATTCCTGGCAGGTAAAATTTGTTGATACCATTGTCAAACGCCCGTTGCATCATGGCCTGCCTGTCGTTATCAAATTGCTTTCCGTAAATATGAGTGTGCGTATCGATCATTGTCATAGAAAGCAAAACTAAGATATCTGCCAACGCCCATCTCAAGGTTTTGGAAACCTTGGTATTTGTACACTTAAATCCTTTAAAGCTATATTATCTGCCTTGCCATCTTCCATATTTCAGGCAGCCAACCAATATCATATTTCAGCCTTTCTGAAGTCATGTTTTTCGGTTTTTTCAAGAGATAACTTGTAGTCAGAAATTATTTTTCATCATTAAATAAACAATATGAAAAAGCTATTGGTTATTATGCTGCTTTTTCCAATGGTAAGTGGCTATACACAAAACAATAAATGGGAGAAAAAATATGACTTTGTAGACAATTGTATCTGCGGACTCTCAAGGGTTAAAAAAGATGGAAAAATAGGTTATGTAAGTAAAGAGGGTGTTGAAATCATCAAACTGGAATACGATGAAGGTTTAACGTTTAAAGATGGTTTTACCGCAGTAAGACAGGGGGCAAAATGGCGGTACATTGATAGCACTGGCAAAGCTATTACTGCTGCCATTTTTGATGACGCAATTAGCTTTAATGAAGGTCTTGCGGCAGTCGCAAAAAACAACCTTTATGGCTACATTGATAAAAGTGGTGAAGTCGTTGTTTCCTACGCATTTTCCAATGCGCATCCTTTTTCGCAAAACCTCGCAGCAGCCGCTAATGCAAAAGGTTTTTGGGGGTACATTGATAAAAAAGGTAACTGGATAATTAAACCAACCTACGACTTTGCCGATGATTTTGAAAACGATGAAGCCCGCGTTATAAAAGGTGAAAAAGTTTTCTTTATAGACAAGAATAATGCAGTATTGCATGATTAAACGCGTGAATTGAATTAGTACCAGGTGCGTGGGGCGTTTGCTCACAAAGATGCATGATCGTTATAAGTAATCAAGGTTCAGCACTTTTGTTTTCGCCTGTAATGATGAGGAAAAAATTAGCCTTCAAAAAAACCGATCCATGTAATTTGCACAAAAGAAATAACATGGAAACGCAAAAACTTATTTATGGCGAGAGTGTTGAGCAGGTTTTCGAACAGATAGGCGCCGATTTTGAAGCGGAACCCGGAATGCTTGGTTACGATGCATTAATTGAACAGGCAGGCAGAAAAATAGTTCTTGTAATTGATATTGACCCCGGCGGTGGTTTTGAAAGCGGATTTGAAACCACTACAATAACCGCACCTTTAAAAACAACACCTGTTTTCCGTTTCGCCATTCATCATGAAGGTATTTTAGACGAAATAGGAAAGTTTTTTGGAATGCAGGATGTAATAACAGGTTACCCTGAATTTGATAAAAAAGTGGTACTAAAAACCGATAATGAAGAAAGAGTAAAATCATTGTTTGACTCTGCCGAAGTAAGAAGCGTTTTTGGTTCACTTCTGAATTTCACATTCGGAATCACAAAGCACAGCACACAGGATGAAAGAAAAGCACCTTTTCTTGAATTTAATATTGATAGAGGCATCGTGGATGCTTCAGAATTAAGAAGCATTTACAGTGCCTTTTTTAAAGTGCTTACCATTCTGGACATAGACCAGGAGATAACACCGGTACCATCGGAAGAACAGTCTTAAGTCAGGTATTTTAACCTATTTCTAAATTGCCCAGCTTCGACATGCGGTGTAACGATTTTTTTTCAGACAAATATTTTTCCCTGATCACTTTTTCAACAGGCACTCCCTGAAGTTTGCTTTCCAGCCAGCTAATTACATCGAGGTAGGCAAATGCCCGTGATTCAAGTGGGTTGTGTTCATACTTTTTAAGCTTGTCCAGCAATGCCTGCAGTTTGGGCTTTACGTCTTTATACGATAGATGAAACGACTCTTTCAGGAAGGCGAACATCGCTTCTTCCACAGCACTCAGGTTTTCCATTTTGGCCATAAAACGATACACCGACTTTACCAGGTAAGCCAGTAGATCGTGGTTCCCCAGTTCAAAATGCGCAATCAGGTGAAGTAGCCTGGCATAACACTGCAGGTCGGTGCGCAAGTCCATCTTCCAGTTAATGATCTTGTTTAAATAATCAATAGCCTTTTCGTTATCACCACTTCCAAAAAACAGGCAGGCTAGTTTATAATAGAAAACCAGCACCCGGTGCCGGTCGAGGTACAAACCATACTCATCCAGCTTCGCCTCTATTTCAGGGACAAGTGACAGCCCTTCCGTAAAGGTGCCGGTCAAAAAATGCTTATGGATTTTTGAAGTGTAGAGGTATAAAAAGGTTTGTATGCGGTAGTTATCGTTGCCCTGTACCTGCGGACTGTTCCAGAAATCTTCGAACTGCTGTAGCACTTCAAAGAATTTTTTGGCATTCCGTAAATCGTAATGTGCACCCAGCAGGTTATGCATTCCTTTTATATACTGGATATTTTCAACCTGCTTCATCTGGGGTTGATCTTTAAACAGGCTTACCCAGCGCTGTGCGTACCGGTAATAGGTTAAGAAATCCTGGCGTATAAAAGAGTACCAGCAATAACTTTGGTATAGGTAAAGTTTCTCATAAAACCCCGGTGATTTGGAGGAATGCCTCTGTTGATTTTCCTGAGGCAAATGTGTTCTAAAATAATACTCTATCGCTTCCTCATCCTGCTTGTTACGGGCATGACCATGTTTTATGTACCATGAATATAATTGGAGGCTCAGGTTACTCATGGCATTCACCCTTTTAATAACTTCACCCAACATATCCGATTCCTCGGCCAAATGATCCGCCCTTGCTTCCATGCTGCGGGTAATATACATGGCTTCAATCTTCTTTTCGAACGTAACCACCAGTTGCTGGTACAGGAATTGGTTAAAATGCCTGGCAGTTAGTTTCATTCGCTCCAGTACTTTCAGGCTTTGCAGGTAAAGGCCTTTTGTATATAAAATGCGTGCATAGTCGAGCTGTTCATGCAACTGCATCTCGATGTTATCATCATCCTTTAAAAGCCGCAGGCTGGCCATAATCAGGCGGTATAAGCTTGCCTTCAGGTTGCTTAACTGCAGTTTACTGATATCGGGATTTTTCTTCAGCAACTGCACTTCATCATAGTCCTCCATGCGGTCGAGGGCATCAAATAGCTGGATCACTTTTAGCTCTGTATTGGCAGTATTTCGCTGGCCATAAAGCTTAAAATTCCGTTTTTCGCCCTTTTCAAGCGATTTTATCAGCTGAAAAAGATCATCTTTCTGTCGGTTAGGCATTGTAATCTCCTGGTTATTGAAATCCGCTCCTGTATTGGGTTTGAGCCGCTTTTACCCTTGGTTATGCAGCGTAAAACTGGTTCAATTTGCATTCAGTTACAAAAGTAACCGCATTTAACTTTACCTGATGCTTTGCCGTTACTGAAACACTTTATCCAATATCAAAAACGCGTTAAAGCCCTTTTTTCAACTATTAAATTTATTACATGGCTGATAAAATTCAGATTTTCGACACCACGCTCCGCGATGGCGAGCAGGTGCCAGGTTGTAAACTAAATACCGCTGAAAAAGTTGAACTGGCGTTACTTCTTGAAGAACTGGGCGTTGATATTGTCGAGGCAGGCTTTCCCATCTCCTCTCCAGGTGATTTTTCTTCGGTAGAAGAGATCAGTAAAGTAATTACAAAAGCTACTGTTTGTGGACTAACCCGTGCCGTTCAAAAAGACATTGAAGTAGCCGGCGCTGCACTGAAGTATGCAAAACGACCAAGGATTCATACGGGCATCGGCACGTCCGACCTGCACATTAAGGCCAAGTTCAACAGTAACCGCGAAGACATTTTAGTTCGTGCCATACAGGCTGTTAAGTGGGCTAAAAACTTTGTGGACGATGTTGAATTTTACGCCGAAGATGCGGGCAGAACTGATAATGAATACCTGGCGCGCGTGGTAGAAGCCGTGATTAAAGCAGGCGCCACCGTGGTGAATATTCCTGATACAACAGGTTATTGCCTGCCGCACCAATATGGTGAAAAAATGGCTTTCCTGATAAACAATGTTCCAAATATTGATAAGGCCATCCTTTCCTGTCATTGCCATAATGATCTGGGTTTGGCTACTGCCAACTCAATCGCAGGTGTAATAGCGGGGGCAAGGCAGATAGAATGTACCATTAATGGCATAGGCGAAAGAGCAGGCAATACATCTCTGGAAGAAGTAGTAATGGTGCTGAAACAACACAAATCGTTGAATTTGTACACGGATGTCAGAACTGAATTACTGAATCCAATGAGCCGCAGGGTTTCCGATACCATGCGCATGACCGTTCAGCCAAACAAAGCCATCGTTGGAAGCAACGCCTTCTCGCATTCTTCCGGCATTCACCAGGATGGATTTTTGAAAGAAGCGCTCACATATGAAATTATTAATCCTTTGGATGTAGGGGCTGATGAATCGAAGATCGTTTTAACCGCCCGCAGTGGTCGTAGTGCACTTGCTTTCAGGTTGCACAAATTAGGTTACCAGTTTACACGGGACGATGTTGATGCCTTATATCAGGAATTTTTAAAGGTAGCTGACATAAAAAAGGAAGTGATGGAAGACGACCTGCATGCGATGGCTAAACAATTTGAATCAGCAGCAGTATAATTAATGGTAAGAATTGATTGATTTGACAAAAGACACGTAGTTATCAGGATCAGCATATGGAAAAATACTTTGAAATAATAGCGCAAACCAGGGCAAATTTTGTTCACTTGATAGACGCACTTTCAATTGAGCAGGTCAATAAGATACCGGATGGTTTCAACAACAATATTGTATGGAATTTTGCTCATACTATTTCAGCACAGCAAGTATTGTGTTACAGGCTTGCCGGTATCACGCCAGTTGTTGATGAAAATTTTATTGAGCTATTTAAAAAAGGAACAAGGCCCGGAGAGTTTATTGATCAGAAGAAACTCAATCATATCAAGAAACTATCAGAGCTCACGATTGAAAAATTAAAGCTGGATGTTGCGGATAAAGTTTTTTCCAACTACACAGATTATACCACCAGCTACAATGTATCCTTAAGCAGTATTGAAGATGCCATCAAATTTGTATCGGTACATGAAGGATTGCATTACGGTTACGCGATGGCGCTAAAAAGATTGGTTTAAAAAATACACGGCCACAATTATCCTGGTGCCTCTGTAACAATAAAACAAAACATGCAGCATTCATCCCTTATAGTAAAAAATGTTTCTGCCAAATGGCAGGGCGTTACTGTATTGGATAATATTTCATTCAACCTGCATATCAATGAAAATTTATTGATCACCGGTGATTCCGGAAGTGGCAAAACTTTCCTGGCAAAAGCTATTAGCGGCAGAGTTTTTCATAATGGCATTATTGATTTTGGTGTAAATGATCAGCCGGCAAAACCGGCTGTATTATTTGTTGAACAGCATTATCATTTCAAAAACCGTTCAAACGTTAATGGCTTTTATTACCAGCAGCGTTTTAATAGTTTTGATGCAGATGATGCGGCTACTGTTGAACAGGAATTGCAAAATATCGCCTCAGCTTCACCTGAAAAAGTTGCCAATCTGTTAGAACAATTTGATCTTACACATAGGGCACAATCACCACTCTTACATTTATCAAGTGGAGAACACAAAAGATTTCAACTGGTAAAAGCTTTAATGCAATCGCCGCAATATATCATTTTCGATGCGCCATTTACGGGCCTTGATATACAAACGAGAACAAAACTGCAAAGTGTCATAAACAATTTGGCTGCTACAGGCACCACTTGTATTATCATCTGTAATCCAGCTGATGCCCCCGAATGCATTACGCATGTTTTACAACTCGAACAGGGAAGCATCAAACAGTTTACAACAAAGGGAAATTTTCTGTATGATGCACCTGCTTTACAATCAAACAATATTGCAGTTGCTGCTCCAACCCAATCCTTACAAGTAAACTTTACAGCTGCAGTTGTTTTTAAGAACGTTTCGGTTTCTTACGGCTCCAAACAAATATTAAAAAACATAAACTGGCAGGTTAATCACGGCGAAAAATGGTTGGTAAGGGGACAGAATGGTGCAGGCAAATCAACATTATTAAGTCTTATTACCGGCGATAATCCACAGGCTTATGCTAATGACATCCACTTGTTTGGTAAAAAGCGTGGTAGTGGCGAAAGTATTTGGGATATAAAAAAGAAAATTGGTTATGTATCGCCCGAATTGCAATGGTATTTCGACACCAGTGTCAGTTGCTTCCAGGCCGTTGCATCCGGTTTTTTTGACACCATCGGCTTGTTTAAAATACTCAACACCACACAGGAAAAAGAAGTGAATGATTGGTTGCACTATTTTGATCTTACTGCCAGCGCACAGCATTTATTGTCAGCATTACCTGCAGGGAAACAGAGACTTGCGTTGCTTGCCAGGGCCATGGTAAAAAATCCACCGGTACTTATTTTAGATGAACCCTGCCAGGGATTAGACCAGCACCAGAAGGATCATTTTATACAACTGACCGATGCACTGTGTACAAATACCACTCGTACGCTAATTTATGTTTCGCATTATGCAGAAGATGTTCCCGATTGTGTAGATAAAGTTTTGGAATTGAATGAAGGTATTGGAAGTATATATAGTTACGAAAGAGAAAGGCAATTGAATTAACGAAAGATGAATAAGAGAATTACAGTAATATATGGAGATGGTATTGGCCCGGAAGTAACACAGCAATCTATCAAAGTGTTGGAAGCCATTGCGTCAGAATTTAATCACGAATTTACTTTTACACGCGCCTGGCTTGGTGCAGAGGCAATTGAGAAAACGGGAACAGCTTTACCCGAACATACAATCAAAACAGCATTAAATAGTGATGCAGTTTTGTTTGGAGCAGTAGGTGATTTAAAATATGATAATGACCCCGATGCAAAAGTTCGCCCGGAGCAGGGTATTCTGGGAATCAGGAAAGCGTTGCAATTGTTTGCTAATATCAGGCCTATAAATGTATACCCCGCGTTAAATCATTTATCGCCTTTAAAAGCAAAACAACTTGATAATGTTGATTTTGTAATTTACCGGGAACTAACCGGTGGAATTTATTTTGGGAAAAAAGAAACCAGCGAAGGCGGTGACTGGGCAAAGGATGAATGCTGCTACACAAAAGAAGAAATTGAGCGGATTGCACATCTGGCCTTCAAAGCGGCAAGAGATAGAAAGAAGAAATTAACGCTGGTTGATAAAGCCAATGTGCTTGAAACATCAAGGCTCTGGCGTCGCGTAGTACAGGGTATTGCAACACAATACCCTGACATAAAAGTGAACTACATGTTTGTAGATAATGCGGCCATGCAGATCATAATAAACCCGGCACAATTTGATGTGATCTTAACTGAAAATTTGTTTGGCGATATTTTAAGTGATGAGGCGAGTATATTAACTGGTTCATTGGGCCTCGCTCCTTCTGCATCTGTTGGTAATACAGTTGGGTTTTTTGAACCCATCCATGGTTCTTATCCGCAAGCCGCCGGCAAAGACATAGCAAACCCTTTGGGAAGTATTATGTCCACTGCAATGATGCTGGATTATTTTGGAATGAAGCAGGAAGCCAAACTTGTAAGAGATGCAGTTAACTGGACATTAAGCAACGCTTTTGTAACAAAAGACATCGATCCGGTTAATTTTTATTTCACGAGTACGATAGGTGACCTGGTAACTGATTATATAAACGGTAAAGTGCCGGAAGCTGTAAATAGAAATAATATTGAAATGAGAAAGTCAACGATTATTTAGCGTTACGCAGCATTAAAAATTTTCAGCAACTATAAACTTTTATTAATGCTGAAAAAAATAAGTAGTTCTTTTAATGATATTCATCTGTAAACATTACATTCGTGGTTCAATCACCGCGATTAATGTTTATCAAAGGAATTAATAACGTCATTACCATTGCAGCACAGCTTCTTGTTGTGGTGGTAGTCATTATTCTTCCTTTAAACGGAGTCGGTAGTTGTTAGTATAAAAATCTTTAATGATAATAACAGCCCGCCTCCACCAGGATGCGGGTTTTTTATTGCTAAAAAGTATTGCATTAAATAACCAACATCAAAAAATCAGCGATCAAAAAACAACATGGCCTATTACAACAACGATACTATCATTTACCACAACGGGAGCCTGGTAAAAGCTACCGATACGAAAATTGATTTATACAGTCAGACCATGCATTACGGCCTTGGTGTGTTTGAAGGTATCCGTTCCTATAAAATGGCAAATGGTGATACTCAAATTTTCAAAGCGTTTGAACATTACGAGAGGCTGGAAAGATCTGCCAGGGCTTTAAATCTCCCGTACCATTGGACCACAGAAGAATTAATTCAGGCAACATACGATGTGCTTGAAAAAAATAATTTGCGGGATGCCTATGTAAGACCTCTGATATACTGCCCTGCCAATATGAGTTTCAATTTAAATAATGAAAGTTATATCACCATAGAGGCCTGGGAAATGGCACCGTTTCTCGGAGAGAAATTATTGTGCATAATGACTTCTTCTTTTCAAAGACCAAATCCAAAGGGTTTTAAAATTGAAGCCAAAGCATGTGGCCATTACGTAAACTCTATTCTTGCCAGCCAGGAAGCAAAAGCAAATGGTTATGATGAAGCCATGCTGCTTGATATGAATGGTTATGTAGCAGAAGGTCCGGGTGCAAATATTTTCATAGAAAAGGACGGCGTGCTTATTACAGCTCCTGCCGGAAATATTTTGCCCGGTATAACAAGAGCAACCATTTTTGAACTGTGCGATGAACTTGGTATATCATACGAAGAAAGATTTTTTACAGCGGAAGAAATGAAAAATGCAGACAGCGCCTTCTATTGCGGCACGGCCGCTGAAGTAATTGGTGTTCAATCAGTTGATGAAACAACCTTTCCACTTGCATGGAATAATACAAGGGGATCAGTTGTACAGAAAGCATATAAAAATTTAGTTACAGAATCAATCGTAACAACTTTAGTAGAAGCATAACATTTTCAATAAAAACTACCCGTAGGCGGCTAACATGGAAATAAACAAATACAGCAAGACGATTACACTCGATCCAACACAACCGGCAGCACAGGCACAATTGTATGGCATTGGTTTAACAGACGATGATCTAAAGAAAGCTCAGGTGGGTATTGTGAGTATGGGTTATGATGGTAATACTTGTAACATGCACCTGAATGATCTAGCTAAGATTGTTAAACAGGGTGTTTGGGATAACGATCTTGTTGGACTTATTTTTCATACAATTGGTGTTAGCGATGGTATGAGTAATGGTACGCCCGGTATGCGTTATTCATTAATAAGCCGTGATGTAATTGCTGATTCTATTGAGGCTGTTTGCGGTGCACAATATTATGATTCACTGATTGCCTTACCTGGTTGTGACAAAAATATGCCGGGAAGTTTAATGGCAATGGCCAGGTTAAACCGTCCTGCCATTATGGTTTATGGTGGTACGATTGCACCGGGCCATTACAAAGGAAAAGACTTGAATATCATCTCCGCATTCGAGGCACTGGGCCAGCGCATTGCAGGACAATTGAGTGATGAAGATTTCAAGGGAATCGTAATGAATTCCTGCCCGGGTGCAGGCGCTTGCGGCGGTATGTATACTGCTAACACCATGGCTTCTGCTATTGAAGCGCTTGGTATGAGTTTACCTTATTCATCCAGCAACCCTGCCTTAAGCGACGAGAAACGAAAGGAATGCCTGGATGCGGGTAAAGCCATTCGCTTGTTATTGGAAAAAGACATCAAGCCTTTAGATATCATGACTCGCGAAGCATTTGAAAATGCTATTACAGTTATCATGGTTTTGGGTGGATCTACCAATGCAGTTTTGCATTTAATTGCCATGGCAAGAACGGCGGGTGTTCAGCTTACACAGGATGACTTCCAGGCCATAAGTGATAGAGTGCCGGTACTTGCAGATTTTAAACCAAGCGGTAAATATTTAATGCAGGATCTGCACGAAAAAGGTGGAGTTCCTTCTGTAATGAAATACTTGTTGCAACAAGATCTACTGCACGGCAATTGTTTAACTGTTACAGGAAAAACACTTGCAGAAAATTTGGTGGACGTACCAGATCTTGACTTTACCACACAGGACATTATTTACCCGCTCGACAGACCACTTAAAAAGACTGGTCACCTGCAAATATTGTACGGCAATTTGGCTGAAGGTGGTAGTGTTGCAAAGATCAGTGGTAAAGAAGGCGAACGTTTTGAAGGACCTGCCCGTGTGTTTGACGGAGAAGTGAATTTGATAGCCGGCATTATGAATGGTCGTGTACAAAGTGGCGATGTGGTAGTTATAAAAAACGAAGGACCAAAAGGTGCACCGGGTATGCCTGAAATGTTGAAGCCGACTTCTGCTATAATGGGTGTTGGATTAGGCAAATCAGTTGCGCTAATTACGGATGGTCGCTTTAGCGGGGGAACACATGGATTTGTGGTCGGCCATATAACGCCGGAAGCTTACGAAGGTGGATTGATTGCCTTTGTGGAAGATGGTGATAAGATTACAATTGACGTAGCCACAAATAAGATCACGTTAAATGTAAGCGACGAAATTATTGCTGAAAGAAAGGCCAAATGGAAACAACCGGCATTGAAAGTAACAAAAGGATTATTGTACAAATATGCAAGGCAGGTTAGCACAGCAGCCAATGGTTGCGTTACGGATGAGTGCTGAGCATGCGAATGCTGAATACAACTGTAACTGCTCCAGGGAGGAATGTATGTGACGAAGCGGTAAATCCGAAACAGCAAATCGGATATATCCTGCAGCTTGTACAAAAAATGTATTTGAAGAAAATAGTTGAAATACCGGTTTAATCCCGGATTAAAAATTAGAAAATTAGTATTATGGAAACATTAGAATTGGCAGCACCGGAAGTAGATAAACAACCCGTGAAGACTGAGCAACTAAGTGGTTCTCAAATTGTAATGCAAGCACTTTTGGCCGAAGGAACCAAGACGATTTTTGGTTATCCGGGTGGCGCCATTATGCCTATTTATGATGCACTGTACGATTATATGGATCAACTGGAACATATACTTGTCAGGCACGAACAGGGCGCCATTCATGCAGCGCAGGGCTTTGCACGTACATCGGGCAAAGTGGGTGTTGTGTTTGCGACAAGCGGACCCGGTGCTACAAACCTTGTTACAGGTTTGGCTGATGCCATGATTGACAGCACACCGGTTGTTTGTATAACGGGACAGGTGTTTGCGCACCTGCTGGGTACTGATGCTTTCCAGGAAACTGATGTTATTAATATTACGACGCCTGTTACCAAATGGAATTACCAGGTAACAGATGCCAGCGAAATTGGTGAAGCAATTGCAAAAGCTTTCTTCATTGCAAAAACGGGAAGGCCCGGGCCTGTTCTGATTGACATTACAAAGAATGCGCAATTGCAAAAAACTGACTTCAGCGGTTACGAGCCTTGCAAACATATTCGCAGCTACCGGCCAAAGCCTGTTGTACGTGAAAAATATATTGACGAAGCAGCTGAGTTGATCAACAAAGCCGAGCGTCCCTTTATTATTTTCGGACAGGGAGTTATACTGGGCAAAGCTGAGGAACAATTTAAGAAGTTCGTAGAAAAAAGTGGCATTCCTGCTGCCTGGACCATACTTGGTTTAAGTGCGCTACCAACTGAACATCCATTGAATGTTGGCATGCTTGGAATGCATGGAAATTATGGTCCCAACGTGCTTACAAACGAATGCGATGTTTTGATTGCAATAGGTATGCGTTTTGATGACCGGGTTACAGGTCGCCTTGATAAATATGCCAAACAAGCCAAAGTAATTCACCTGGATATTGACCCTGCAGAGATTGATAAAAACGTAAAGACAACCGTTCCTGTTTGGGGCGATTGTAAAGAAACACTACCGCTGCTTACTGAAAAGATCATTTCAAGATCATATCCTGAATGGCACCAGCGATTTAAAGATTGTGATAAAAAAGAATTGGATAAAGTAATTCGGCCTGAGATGCATCCCGTATCTGATGTTCTTACAATGGCTGAAGTGATTGATTCACTAAATGAACTCACAAATGGTGATGCAGTGATAGTAACTGATGTGGGCCAGCACCAGATGGTAGCATGCCGCTATGCAAAATTTCATGAATCAAAAAGTAATATAACCTCCGGTGGATTAGGTACCATGGGTTTTGCCTTGCCAGCAGCAATCGGTGCTAAATATGGTGCTCCTGACAGAACGGTTGTTGCAATCATTGGTGATGGTGGTTTTCAAATGACTATCCAGGAATTAGGAACCATTATGCAATTTGGCGCCGATGTCAAGATCCTGATTTTAAACAACGAGTTTCTTGGAATGGTAAGACAATGGCAACAACTGTTTCATGAAAAAAGATATTCGTTTGTAAATATTACAAGCCCCGATTTTGTAGCCGTTGCAAAAGGTTATTATATCGATGGCCAGCGCATTAAAGAAAGAAAAGACCTTAAGTCGGCATTGGCCACTATGCTCAATCATAAAGGTTCTTACTTGCTCGAGGTAATGGTTGGCCAGGAAAATAATGTATTCCCAATGGTGCCACAGGGAAGAGGCGTAGCGGAAATTGTATTATCAAAAGAAGAAATTTAATCATAGCTGTTGCAATTAAAAGATTACCATGCTTAAACAGGAATATACTATCAGCGTTTATACCGAAAACCATATTGGTTTATTAAACCGCATCGCCATTATTTTTTCACGCAGAAAAATTAATATCGACAGCCTCAACACTTCTCCTTCTGAAATTGAAGGCATTCATCGCTTCAACATTGTGATTGATGAAACTGAAGACGTTGTTATAAAAGTTTGCCGCCAGATTGAAAAACAGGTGGAGGTTTTAAAAGCTTATTACAATACCAACGAAGAAATTATCTGGCAGGAATTAGCTTTGTATAAAGTACCAACAGAAAATGTTGCCGAACTCGCTCCGGTTGAAAGATTGCTTCGCCAGTACGGAGCAAAAGCGGTTGTGATCCGAAAGGATTATACTGTTTTTGAAGTAACAGGGCACAGGGAAGAAACTGAGAAATTGGTGGAAGTTTTACAACCCTATGGATTAATTGAATTCGTACGTAGCGCAAGAGTTGCTATCATTAAAGCAAGCAGTGGTTTTAATGAAAAGCTTCGTGAGTTCGAGTATGCTGAACCAAGCGAAGAAGAACTGGAAAATAAATACCTGAACCGGCAGGAAGAAGTGTTCTCAATGTAGGTGGTGAATGGTGAGTAGTGAACTACACATTCATTATTTGAACAAGCAATTGTCATTCTAACCATCATGGTTTTTTCGGATATATGCTTTGTCACATAAATCCCCGACCTGAACTTTCCCGGCTATACTCAACACAATCACTCACTGGTGTGAACAAAATTTTAATAGTAATTAATTAGGCAGCAACAAGTAAACAATAAAAATTTTCATCTCTCCAAACGGCATATACCGCGTGGACATTTTTAAACTTCACAATTTCTAATTGTATTTTTTATGGCAAAATTGAATTTCGGCGGCACTGAAGAAAACGTGGTAACACGCGAAGAGTTTCCGCTTAGCAAAGCACAAGCTGTTTTAGCAAATGAAACCGTAGCAGTAATTGGTTATGGTGTTCAGGGTCCGGGCCAGGCGCTAAATCAGAAAGACAATGGTATCAACGTAATTGTTGGCCAGCGTAAAGATTCTAAAACATGGGATAAAGCCATCCGCGACGGATTTGTTCCCGGTGAAACCTTGTTTGAAATTGAAGAAGCTTTAGAGCGTGGTACGATCATTTGTTACCTGCTGAGCGATGCCGCCCAAATTGCATTGTGGCCAACCGTTCAAAAACATCTTACCCCTGGTAAAGCATTGTATTTCTCTCATGGTTTCGGTATCACTTTTAATGAGCAAACTGGTATTATTCCACCAGCAGGTGTTGATGTTTTCTTAGTTGCTCCAAAAGGTTCCGGCACTTCTCTTCGCCGTATGTTCCTGCAGGGACGTGGCCTTAACAGCAGCTATGCTATTTACCAGGATGCAACCGGTAAAGCATGGGAAAGAGTAATTGCATTAGGTATTGCAGTGGGTAGCGGCTACCTGTTCGAAACAGATTTCAGAAAAGAAGTTTTCAGTGATCTTACCGGTGAACGTGGCACATTGATGGGTGCTATACAAGGCATCTTCGCCGCACAATACCAGGTACTTCGCAGCAAAGGCCACTCTCCTTCTGAATCTTTCAATGAAACTGTAGAAGAATTAACGCAAAGCCTGATGCCATTGGTAGCAGAAAATGGTATGGACTGGATGTATGCCAACTGTTCAACAACTGCTCAGCGCGGTGCACTTGATTGGTGGAAAAAATTCCGTGATGCAACTTTACCGGTATTTACTGAACTATATGATAGTGTAGCAACAGGTAAAGAATCACAACGTTCAATCGACTTAAATAGTCAACCCGATTATCGTGCAAAACTCGAAGTCGAATTGCAGGAACTAAGAGATAGCGAAATGTGGCAGGCTGGTAAAACCGTACGCAGTCTTCGTCCGGAAAATCAAAAGGTTGCGGAAACTGTTTAGATAATACAAGGTTGACAACCATGGAAAGGTTGTCAACCTTCACTTCATTATGCAGATCAATTTAACGACAATATATCCTATTGACATTCCTGCAGCGGCAGAACGCCTGAAGCATGTAGTACGTAAAACGCCATTGCAGTATAACCCGCATCTTTCCAAAAGATATGATTGTAAAATCTATTTAAAAAGAGAGGATTTGCAGGTGGTTCGTTCCTACAAATTAAGAGGTGCCTATAATATGATGAGCACACTGCCAGGGGAGCAATTGCAACGTGGAGTTGTTTGTGCAAGCGCTGGTAATCATGCACAGGGATTTGCATACAGCTGTAAAAAATTAAATATCAAAGGCGTTGTATTTATGCCGGTGATTACGCCAAAACAGAAGGTGAATCAAACCCGGATGTTTGGCGACAAGAATATCGAAATCAAATTGGTAGGTGACACATTTGATGATTGCGCCCTTGAAGCAAAATTGTATACCGAAACAAACGGTATGACTTTTATTCCTCCTTTCGACGATTTAAAAATTATTGAAGGACAGGGGACAGTTGGAAAAGAGATATTAGATGACCTTCCTTCCCCCGACTATATTTTTATCCCTGTAGGCGGTGGTGGATTATCGGCTGGTGTCGGTTATCATTTAAAAACAATAAGTCCCAACACAATTTTAATTGGGGTTGAACCCGAAGGAGCGCCCTCCATGAAACAGGCGATGAAATATGGATTGCCTGTAACACTTAATTCCATCGATCGTTTTGTTGATGGAGCGGCTGTTAAAAGAGTGGGCGATGTAACTTTTAGTATTTGTAGAGATGTGATAGATGCCATGCACCTGGTAAACGAAGGGAAAGTGTGCACTACCATCTTAAATCTTTATAATGAAGATGCGATTGTTGCCGAGCCAGCCGGTGCATTGTCGATTGCCGCACTGGATGATTTTAAAGAAGATATTAAAGGCAAAACAGTTATTTGTATTATTAGTGGCGGCAATAACGATATTGACCGTATGCCTGAAATAAAAGAGCGGTCACTGCAGTATGAAGGATTGAAACATTATTTTCTGATCCGTTTTGCACAAAGGCCGGGCGCACTTAAAGAATTTGTAAATAATGTTTTGGGTGCCGGAGACGATATTACACGTTTTGAATACATGCAAAAAACAAATAAAGAGTCCGGCCCAGCATTGGTAGGTATTGAGCTACAACATAAAACAGACTATGAGGCATTAGTCAATAAGATGAAAATTTATAATATTGACTATTCAGAAATAAATAAAGATGATACCTTATACGGGTATCTTATCTAACAAAAGCTCTCACACACTATCATCTTTCTAAGCAAGGCAGCCAGTAATTAAAATTTTTATTATTTTTACGCCGATTGTTGGCCTGCTGGAAACCTGAAAAACGGATTACAGATTCATTTTGTATTTAAAACATATATAGTAGCATGGCAAGCAACACCGGGTTATATGATCCATCATTTGAACATGATGCCTGTGGAATAGGTTTTGTAGCGAACATCAAAGGCAATAAAGGTCACCAGATTATCTCTGATGCGCTTACCGTTCTTGAGAACATGGAACACCGCGGAGCCTGTGGTTGTGAAAACAACTCTGGCGATGGCGCCGGTATCATGATCCAAACACCCCACGAATTTTTCTTTGAGGAATGTCTTAAACTGAATGTGCATCTTCCATCATTTGGTAAGTATGCTGTTGGTGTCTTATTCTTTCCAAAAAATCCGAAGTTAAAACAGGCATGTCGCGAAACATTTAACAGGGCTGCTGAAAAGCTCGGCTTTGAAATTCTTTGCTACAGGCCTGTTCCTGTAGACACTACCGATATTGGCTCGACCGCATTATCAGTTGAACCCGATATTGAGCAGGCATTTATAATTTGCCCTGAAAATTGCCACGACCTGCTGCAATTTGAGCGCAAATTATTTGTACTGCGCAACTATGCGACGCACCTGGTTGAAGAAACCGTTAAAGAAGATGCTATAGGATTTTACATAGCATCCCTTTCTTACAAAACCGTAGTTTATAAAGGTCAGCTCATTAGTTCACAGGTTCGTAACTATTTCCCTGACCTGCAAAATAAAAGTGTCATAAGTGCTTTTGGCCTGGTACACAGCCGCTTTGCTACCAACACTTTCCCAAGTTGGAAACTGGCACAGCCTTTCCGTTTTATTGCACATAATGGTGAAATAAACACATTGCAAGGAAATCTCAACTGGTTGAAATCCAATGAGAAAGGCTTTTCATCTCCTTACTTCTCTAAAGAAGAAATGGAGATGTTACTGCCAATTGTGACAAAGGCTCAAAGTGACAGTGCCTGTCTTGATAACGTAGTTGAATTACTAACCCTTAGCGGTCGCAGCCTGCCGCATGTTATGATGATGCTTATCCCTGAAGCATGGGACGGCAACAAAGACATGGACCCTGTTAAGAAGGCCTTTTACGAATATCACGCCTGTTTAATGGAGCCATGGGATGGCCCGGCTTCTATTTCCTTCACCGATGGAAAAATTATTGGCGTGACGCTTGACAGAAACGGGCTTCGCCCTTCACGTTACTGCGTAACAACTGATGACAGGGTTATAATGTCATCAGAATCAGGAACATTGCCAGTTGATCCTGCCACCATTAAAGAGAGAGGCCGACTGCAACCAGGCAAAATGTTCGTGGTTGATATGGATCAGGAGTGCATTATAAGCGACGATGATTTAAAAGCTACCATTTGCAGCCAGAAACCGTATGCTGATTGGTTGAATAAATATAAGATCAGGCTGGAAGAACTGCCTGAACCAAGAGTTTTGTTTACACATCTCGAGCATGACCAGATCTATAAATATCAAAAAGCATTCGGGTATTCCACCGAAGACCTTGATGTAATTATTGCCGCCATGGCAATTGACGGCAAAGAACCAATCGGCTCTATGGGTACCGATGTTCCCCTGGCTGTTTTAAGTGATCAGCCTCAACATCTTACCAGTTATTTCAAACAACTGTTTGCGCAGGTAACCAATCCACCAATTGATCCCATCAGAGAAAGATTAGTAATGAGCCTTGCAGCATTTGTTGGTAACAATGGTAACCTCCTGGTAGAAGACCCTCTGAGTTGTCACATCGTAGCATTGGAACACCCTGTATTATCCAACTATGAAGTTGAGAAGCTACGAAGTATTGATACGGGGATTTACCAAGCTAAAACATTACAATGTTATTTTAGAGCCGATGGCAAACCAGGCTCACTAAAAAAAGGCCTCGACAGGCTTTGCCGTTACGCGGTAGACGCCGCTGAGGACGGATTTGAATTAATTATTCTTTCTGACAGGGCCATCGACAGCGATCATGCGCCTCTTCCTACCTTACTGGCCACAGCAGCAGTACACCATCACTTGATTCGCAAAGGTTTACGTGGAAAAGTGGGCATTGTAGTTGAAGCAGGAAATGTTTGGGAAGTGCACCATTTCGCATGTCTTATTGGTTTTGGTGCAACTGCTATTAATCCTTATTTGGCTTTAAGTACCATCAGGGATATGAAACTTAGCGGCAAACTGCAAACCGATCTTGAACCCGAAGACCTGAAGAAAAATTACATAAAGGCAGTCTGTGATGGTTTATTGAAAGTCTTTAGTAAGATGGGAATCAGTACCCTGCAATCTTACCAGGGAGCACAAATTTTCGAGATCATCGGTATTAATAAAGATGTCGTTGATACTTATTTTACTGGTGCTGTTAGCCGGATTGAAGGCATGGGACTTGACGAAATTGCGAGAGAAGTGTTGGCAAAGCATTTTTATGCATTCAAACGCCAGGATGTTTCCATGGATATGTTACCTGAAGGCGGCATTTACCAATGGAAAAGGAAAGGTGAATTTCATTTGTTCAATCCTCAAACCATTCACTTGTTGCAATATAGTACCAGGATGAATGACTATGCTACCTTTAAAAAGTACAGCAAGCTTGTAAACGACCAAACAACTAAAGCAGCGACACTTCGTGGCTTATTACAATTCAAGAAAGTAAGGCCTTCTATTTCTATTGATGAAGTAGAGCCGGCTGAAAAAATATTCAAACGTTTTGCTACCGGTGCCATGAGTTTCGGCTCAATCAGTTGGGAAGCACATACCACCCTTGCAGTAGCAATGAACCGCCTTGGTGGAAAAAGCAACACCGGCGAAGGTGGCGAAGATGAGATCCGTTATGATAAAATGTCAAACGGAGATTCGATGAGAAGCTCCATTAAGCAAGTCGCATCTGCGCGTTTTGGTGTAACTAGTTTGTACCTGACTGAAGCTGATGAATTACAGATTAAGATGGCACAGGGTGCAAAACCCGGTGAAGGTGGCCAGCTACCGGGCCATAAAGTGGACGATTGGATCGGAAGAGTTCGTCACTCCACTCCGGGTGTTGGACTAATCTCCCCTCCTCCCCATCATGATATCTATTCTATTGAAGATTTAGCCCAATTAATATTCGATCTTAAAAATGCCAACCGCAATGCACGTATCAGTGTAAAACTGGTAAGTAAAGCGGGCGTTGGTACCATTGCAGCAGGTGTAACAAAGGCAAAAGCCGATGTGGTTTTGATTGCCGGATTTGATGGTGGTACAGGTGCTTCACCGGTAAGTTCCATTAAGCATGCTGGTCTTCCATGGGAACTTGGATTGGCCGAAGCACACCAGACATTGGTAAAAAACAAACTTCGGAGCCGGGTTGTAGTTCAGGCCGATGGCCAGATGAAAACGGGTAGAGATATCGCTATTGCCGCCCTTTTGGGTGCGGAAGAATGGGGTATTGCTACAGCTGCGCTGGTTGTTGAGGGTTGCATCATGATGCGTAAATGTCATTTGAATACCTGCCCTGTAGGTGTCGCCACACAGGATCCTGAATTAAGAAAAAGATTTACCGGTGATGCCGATCATGTTGTGAATTTCTTCAAATTCATTGTACAGGAATTAAGAGAGATCATGGCTGAACTTGGTATTCGCACCGTTGAAGAAATGGTTGGCCAGGTTGACCTTTTGGAAATGAGGGAGGGAATTGACCATTGGAAATATAAGAATCTTGATCTTAGCGCCATTCTTTACAAGCAACCCGATCCTGATAATACAGGTTTATATTGTACAGAAGAACAGGACCATGGGCTTGCAAATGTGCTTGACTGGAAACTAATAGAAGCAGCTAAACCAGCGCTTGACAATGGAACCAGCGTAAAAGCAACTTTCCCGATAAAAAATACTGATCGTACGGCGGGCACTATACTCTCAAATGAAATAACCAAGAAGTACAAGGCAGCAGGTCTTCCGGAAGATACTATTCATTTTAAACTGGAAGGTACTGCAGGCCAAAGCTTTGGTGCATTCAATACCTGTGGTGTAACGCTCGAGCTGGAAGGTGATGCCAATGATTATTTTGGTAAAGGTCTGAGTGGTGCGAAGCTCATTGTTTATCCTTCAGCCAGCTCTACTTACGTTGCCGAAGACAATATTATTATAGGTAACGTGGCATTTTACGGCGCTACATCCGGCAGTGCATACATCCGCGGGAAAGCGGGTGAACGTTTCTGCGTAAGAAACTCCGGCGGCAATGCAGTAGTGGAAGGTGTCGGTGATCATGGATGCGAATACATGACCGGGGGAACGGTGGTAATACTCGGTGATACCGGGCGAAACTTTGCTGCTGGCATGAGTGGTGGCGTTGCCTACGTATATGATGTCAACAATGCATTCGGTGAACGTTGCAATATGGAGATGGTAGACCTGGATCCATGCGATGAACAGGATGCCACTGTTTTATTTGATACACTCAGCAAACACTACGAATACACCAAAAGCGGCGTAGCCAATTACATCCTCAACGATTTTGAAAACGCACTCAAGAACTTCATTAAAGTATTCCCGAAAGATTATAAAAAAGCGCTTGCCAATAAACAGGCTGCCGTTAAAAAAGAGCTGAAATAGTTTTCAAAAGAATCAAATGAACAGTTTATACTGTTTAATAAAGTAGTTATCAAATTCACAACAACAGATTTGTATTTTATGGGCAAACCAACTGGGTTTAAAGAATATACAAGGGAGTTACCGGCTAAAAAGCCGGTTGAAGAACGCATTCATCATTACAAAGAATTCGTAGAAAGATATGATGACGGCAAATTAAACCAGCAGGCGGCACGGTGTATGGATTGTGGTATTCCCTTTTGCCATAGCGGTTGTCCTTTAGGTAATGTGATACCTGAATTTAATGATGCTATCTACCGCAAAAGCTGGATGGAAGCTTACGAAATACTTTCCTCTACAAACAATTTCCCGGAATTTACCGGTCGTATCTGCCCCGCTCCCTGCGAATCTTCCTGTGTGCTTGGCATTAACCAACCACCTGTCGCCATTGAAGAAATTGAAAGGCATATAATTGAAATTGCTTTTGATAAGGGTTACGTCAAACCTCGTATTCCAAATATTCGTACAGGCAAAAAAATTGCAGTGGTGGGTTCAGGCCCTGCGGGGTTGGCAGCTGCAGCTCAATTAAATCTTGCAGGTCACACTGTAACGGTTTTTGAAAGGGATGATAAGCCGGGTGGTCTTTTACGTTATGGTATCCCCGATTTTAAATTGGAAAAATGGGTGATTGACCGCCGGGTAGCCATCATGGAAGAAGAAGGCATTATATTCAAATGCAATACAAATGTGGGAACTGATGTAACAATGAATGAATTGGTTCGTGATTTCAATAGCATTGTACTTGCAGGAGGATCTACCATTCCCCGCGACTTGCCCGTTAAAGGCAGAGATCTGAAAGGCGTTCATTATGCTATGCAGTTTTTAAAACAACAAAACAAGCGTATTGCAAATCCGTCTGTCAATCTTTTAAAAGAAAGAACATTTCCCGGAACCGACTGGAAAAATGAAATAATGGCAACGGGAAAAAATGTTGTCGTAATTGGCGGAGGTGATACTGGTAGTGACTGTGTAGGAACCAGCAACCGTCATGGCGCAAAATCGGTAACTCAATTTGAGCTAATGCCCCAGCCCCCGGAAAAACGTACTTCATTTATGCCCTGGCCTACCTATCCAATGGTGTTAAAAACGACATCAAGTCATGAGGAGGGCGCTGTACGTGACTGGGCAATAAATACAAAAGAGTTTATTGGTGACGAGCAGGGGAACCTGAAAGCCATTAAAATAGTAAGGTTACAATGGAAAAGTAGTGCCGACGGCAGGCCTGCCGGATTTGAAGAAGTTGCGGGAAGCGAGCAAATTCTACCATGTGAACTGGCTTTACTTGCAATGGGATTCGTACATCCGCAGCACGAAGGTATTGTTCAGGATCTCGGCATTGAACTGGATGAACGCGGCAATGTAAAAGCCTCTGAATCAGGTTATCAAACCAGTTCTCCTAAAATATTCGCTTGTGGTGATGTTAGGCGGGGACAGAGCCTGGTGGTATGGGCCATCAGCGAGGGAAGGGAATGCGCAAGAAAAGTTGATGAGTATTTAATGGGCTTTTCAAAATTGGAATCCAAAGACGCAAGCGTTTTTTCTCACATCAATAATTACAATTTTATATAATATATATTATTTAGGGCTTCATACCCCTTATTACTGCACTATTCGAATATTTTCTCGTTTTTTTGACGAAATATGCAATTATGTGCAAAAAAATATTGTCTTTAATCAAAAATTTGAGGCTATATTTGATTATCTGTTATATCGGATATCTTCTTCAAGTGTTCACTACACGCATTTCTTTTTAAAAAATCAATCACACTTAGTTGTTTCACATTTCTGAAAAAATCATACGGATTCCTGTGTTCGTGTTTTTTTAACCAGATACATTAAAACATATAATATGTGTTTTATTTTTAAGTATTCCGGGTTACTGTTTGATTTTTTAGACATTAAGTATGATATTATAATCAGCAATATATTTTAAACAATAAATTCAACTGCAAATGATCAAATTGAAACAGGTAGCCCCCTTTATCGTTTTAGTGGCTATTGCCCTTGCTGCAATTTTTGTAAAACCGGTGGATCTTTTCGCCGATCCGGACAAAGTGTATTCCGGAGCTGACATTGCCTGGATTTTGGTAGCAACTGCGCTCGTTTTTTTGATGACCCCGGGATTAGCGTTCTTCTACGGCGGCATGGTTCATCGTAAAAATGTATTATCAACCATGATGAAAAGCGTTGTTGCCGCTGGTGTGGTTGGCGTTATTTGGATTATTGTTGGCTACAGCCTTTGTTTTGGTTCTACTATCGGAGGTTTTGTAGGCAATCCCTCAACACACCTCTTTTACAAAGGTGTAATGTCTGATGCACCCTGGAGTCTCGCTCCTTCCATTCCGAAATCGTTGTTTTCTATGTTCCAGCTGATGTTTGCCATTATAACACCAGGCCTGGTTGTGGGAGCCATTGCAGAAAGAATGCGGTTTACAGCTTACATTATGTTCACAGTGTTATTTAGCTTGCTTGTGTATGCACCGCTGGCACATTGGAGCTGGCATCCTGATGGATTCCTGTTCAAAATGGGAGCGCTTGACTTTGCCGGAGGTACGGTAGTACATATTTCTGCTGGTTGTGCAGCCCTGGCAGGCGCACTTGTACTTAAACCAAGAAAATCATGGTTTATCAGTAAAGAAACTGTCCCTTCCAACATTCCTTATGTACTAATTGGTACTGGTTTGCTTTGGTTTGGCTGGTTCGGCTTTAATGCTGGTTCCGCGCTTGGTGCAAATGCTCTCGCTGTTTCTGCTTTTTCAACTACTAACACCGCTGCTGCTGCTGCTGGTCTTTCCTGGATGTTTTTTGAAGTACTTAAAGGTAAAAAACCATCTGTTGTTGGATTCTGTATTGGTGCTGTTGTAGGCCTTGTAGCTATTACACCTGCCGCTGGTTTTGTAGCGGTTCCTCAAAGTATCTTTATAGGTGTTATAGCCGCTCTTATTTCAAATTTCGCGGTAACCTTAAAGGCTAAGACCAAACTTGATGATACATTGGACGTATTCCCTTGTCATGGTATCGGTGGTATGGTTGGTATGTTGATGACGGGCTTATTTGCAACCAAAACAGTAAATTCAGCTGGCGCTGATGGCTTGTTCTATGGCAATCCAGCCTTTTTCCTGATCCAGTTTAAAGCTATGCTGTGCGCTGTTGGTTACAGCTTTACCGTATCTTTTCTAATATTCAAATTCATCAACTTCATCGTTCCTCTTCGTGTAAGTGAAGCTGACGAATTAGAAGGTCTTGATGCTTCTCAGCATGATGAAAAATATCTGCAGGGCCACTTGCTCGTAAGCTCTAATGGTTCCGTTACAACAAATGACGCTTTAGCTCATTAATTATAGAAGGAAAGCAGGTTATTATCTTTCAACACCTGCTTTCCTTTATACCAAAACTAACTGCTTTTCTTTCCTCCTCTTATTGATTCTAATTGATAGAATGATTGTTTTAATCCAACAATTTTTCTAAACTGGATAACTACGTTCTCAAACGCCTTTAAAAGATTTAAGGACTTTTCCTTTCACTTTCAAAACCTCTTTAAATTTAAAACTAACAACCATGCTTAAAAAAATTACAGGTACCATTTTAGTCGCGGGTTTAGCGCTTGTTGCGTCAGCCCAGGATTCAACAAAAGCTATTACCTTTTCAGGATCAGTAGATGCCTATTACAGATACAATGGTGGCAAAGACACTACCGGCGCGGGATTTAAAAACAGTTATACCAGTTTTACAAAGTCTGCCAACTCGTTTGAATTGGGCATGGCCTCACTTCGTGCAGATGCAACTGCATTATCCGGCAAAGTCACAGCCACAGTAGATCTTGGTTTTGGTTCAAGGGCAACAGAGTTTTCCTATAACGATAACGCTGCCCTTTCTGCTATCAAACAAGCTTACATCACTTATTCGCCAGCCAGTGCCATAAAGTTCACTGTTGGTAAATTTGCTACACATGTCGGCTACGAGTTGTTGGATGCTCCCCTTAACAGGAACTACAGTATGTCTTACATGTTCACCAATGGACCATTCTTCCACACGGGTATCAAAGCAGATATCACCGCTGGTAAAATTGGATTTATGGTGGGTGTAACAAACCATGTTGACCAGACCACCGCTCAAAACAAGGTCAAAAATGTTATCGCACAAATCAGTTCAACTACCAGCGATAAAATCAAAGTTTACCTGAATTACTGGGGATACTTTGGTGACGAATCGGAAGTTACCGGTGCAAAAAGCAAAAATCAATTCGACCTTGTAGTGCTAGGGACCATTACCGACAAATTCAACATTGGATATAATGGAACAGTTCAAAGCTGGCAGAATGTAGATCCTTCTTCTTCGAAAGAAACGATCAATTCTACCTGGTGGGGTTCTGCGCTTTATCTGAATTATGACCCATCATCTGCAGTAGGTCTTACTCTGAGAGGGGAATACATAGGAGATAAGAAATCTTTCTATTATGGTACTAAAAATATTTTCGAGACCACCTTATCTCTGAACTATAAAGTAGGACCGTTCACTTTAATTCCTGAATTAAGATTGGACAATGCAAAAGACAATTACTTCTATAAGAGCGATGGCGGTATGACGAAATCAACTGTTTCAGCTTTGCTGGCGGCTATTTACAAGTTCTAAACCCTCTCTTCCAAAATCTAAAAAGGTCGGCTCATTTATGGGCCGGCTTTTTTTTGTGGCATCCCGGGAACGTTTAATAGAAAAAATATGATCGCAGGCGCCAGTTATTGATAAAAATTCAAAGCTTTAAGAACGATGAAAAATTTCAATTGATAATCAGGCCCTGAATTGAAAAAACATATTACTTTCGCCACCCTAATGAATGTAGCTGTAAGAAATATTCTTAATTCTCTCTCCGCAATTACTGCGGACCATGCTATTGCTGCCCCTGCCGGTAATTTTACTACCACTATTTTCACGACTATTACAACCCGTTAAGGGTTGTCAATACTATATAATCCAAGGGCTTCGGCTGTTATACCGCTCCAGGCAAATTATAGGGTGTTATTAATTTCAATTATTTCTTTTCAATTATTATATGAAGGTTTTAAAATTCGGTGGTTCATCTGTAGCAAATGCTACCAGCATCAAACAGGTAGGGAAAATTATTGCAAATCATACAGGCTCAGAAAAGCAACTGGTAGTTGTATCAGCACTTGGCGGAATTACGGACCAGTTGATCAGCATTGGCCAATTGGCTTCTTCAGGCGACGAATCATATAAACAGGTTTTACAATCTATTGAATTAAGACACCTTGATACAGCCAGGGAATTATTGCCTGTAACCAGCCAGAGCAGTTGCCTTAGTATGATCAAGCAATATTGTAATGAACTGGAAGATATCTGCGAAGGTGTTTTTCGCCTACAGGAACTTTCGTTACGGACCAAAGACCGAATTATAAGTTTTGGAGAGCTTTTATCTTCTAAAATAGTAGCCGCATATATACAATCCCTTAACGAGAACGTACAATGGCTGGATTCGAGAGCAGTTATTAAGACAAACTCAAATTTTGGTTATGCGGCGGTGGATTTTACTTCCACCGATCAATTGGTTAATGCTGTTGTTTACGGCTCCACTGCACTGGTTTTCCTGGCACCAGGCTTTATTGCCAGCAACAATTCAGGCCAAACAACTACTCTTGGTCGTGGTGGTTCTGATTATACTGCAGCCATTTTTGCTTCGGCGCTAAAGGCAAAAGTGCTGGAAATATGGACAGATGTTAGTGGTATGATGACCGCTGATCCACGTTGGGTTAGCAATGCACGGCCTATCCCGCATATCTCATACCAGGAAGCTATGGAGCTTTCACATTTTGGCGCCAAGGTTATCTACCCTCCTACTATTCAACCGGTAATGAGCAATAAAATACCAACATGGGTTAAAAATACTTTTGCGCCCCATGATAACGGCACTTTAATAGAAACGGGTTATGCGAATGGAAAAGATAAGATCCGCGGTATTTCAAGCATAAACCATGTTGCGTTATTAAGCCTTGAAGGAAGCGGTATGGTAGGTATACCCGGATTTTCAAAACGATTGTTTGAAGCACTGGCAAACGAGCAGGTAAACGTTATCCTGATCACACAAAGCTCGTCTGAACATTCTATTTGCGTTGCGATAAATGAGGCCGATATCAGCAAGGCAAAGTCCACTGTTGACAAAGCTTTTGAAATAGAAATAGCCACAGGGAAAGTTGAACCACTTTCCATTGAAACAGATCTTTCTATTATTGCTGTTGTTGGGGACAAAATGAAAAGTCACCCAGGTATTAGTGGCAATATGTTTGGTGCTTTAGGAAGAAATGGTATTAACATCCGTGCTATTGCGCAGGGCTCTTCTGAAAGAAATATTTCGGCTGTGATTGCTACCACCGATGTAAAAAAAGGTGTTAACGTTTTACACGAAGCTTTTTTTGAAGCGGTATACAAACAACTAAATGTTTTTATTGCTGGTCTTGGCAATGTAGGTAGTAAATTATTGGGCCAAATTGCACAACAGCAGCAATACCTGCTCGATCATTTAAAATTACAATTACGCATTACGGGTATTGCAAACAGCCGCAAAATGTTGTTTGCCGATGAAGGTATAAATCTTGCCAACTGGAAAGAACAATTGGAACAGGCTGACAAAAGTGATCTGAATGATTTTGCAAAAAGTATTATTACCCGCAATCTTCGTAACAGTGTATTTGTTGACGTAACTGCAAACGCTGATGTAGCAAGCATCTACGATAAACTTTTGGTAAAAAGCATTTCTGTAGTCGCCTGCAATAAAATTGCAGCATCTTCACCCTACGAAAACTACACGAAACTTAAATCGCTGGCCAGCGAATACAATGCTTCATTTTTGTTTGAAACGAATGTAGGTGCAGGTTTGCCGGTTATAGGCACTTTAAATGATCTTATAAAAAGTGGTGATACGGTAAACCGTATTGAAGCCGTATTAAGTGGCACACTCAATTTTGTTTTTAACAATTACAACGGCGAAAAAAGCTTTAGTAAGGTTGTAAAACAAGCACAGGACGAAGGTTATACAGAGCCTGATCCACGCCTTGATTTGGGAGGTACAGACGTAATGCGTAAGATTATGATACTTGCCCGGGAAGCTGGCAATAAAATGGAGATGGAAGACATAGAAAACAACGGCTTCCTCCCTGCGTCATGTTTTAATGGAAGCGTCGCAGATTTCTATGATGAGATGGAAAAACACGAAACACATTTCAAAGCATTATACAATGCTGCTAAAGCAGAAAATTGTAAATTGAAATTTGTGGCTTCATATGAAAATGACAAAGCATCTGTAGGGCTACAACATATTTCACCCGAACATGACTTGTATCACCTGTATGGTAAAGACAATATTGTTTTATTTTATACCAACCGTTATCCTGAACAGCCGTTGGTCGTAAAAGGTGCTGGTGCCGGAGCCGATGTCACTGCGTCGGGCGTATTTGCAGATATAATTCGGGTAACTGTTTAAACAGGACTCCAAAAAAAGCCTGGTTCTTGATAAATGGAATACTTACTGATATGGAAAGTTTGAAAACTAAAAATACGGCCGATCTAAAAATCACTGCATCAGCGATCGGAAACTCCGTTACCGTTCATGCGCCGGGCACTGTAGCCAATATGGTCTGCGGCTTCGATATACTTGGTTTTGCATTGAATGATCCATCGGACGTAATGGAACTTCGTTTGATAGATAAGAAAGAAATCATTATTGCACCAGATGCCGAATACAACTTACCTACAGATCCTGAAAAAAATGTGGCGGGTGCTGCTTTGCTGGCATTACTGGATGCCGTGGATGAAGAACTTGGATTCGAAGTAAAGATCACAAAGCATATTAAACCAGGCAGCGGTATTGGTTCCAGTGCCGCAAGTGCAGCGGGTGCAGTGGTAGCCGCAAATTACCTGCTTGGGAATCGTTTTAATAACGAAGAACTGGTGCAATTTGCCATGTTTGGCGAAAAGGTAGCAAGCGGTGTAAAACACGCCGATAATATTGCGCCCTGTATTTACGGAGGCGTAACGCTTATCCGTTCCATTCATCCGCTTGATATTATACCATTGCCTTCCCCCGCTTTGTATGTAACTATCGTTCACCCACAAATTGAAGTACGAACTGCGGATGCAAGAGCCATTTTAAAAAAACAGTTGTTTTTAAAAGACGCTATTAAGCAATGGGGTAATATAGCAGGACTGGTAGCCGGGCTTGTTAAACAGGATTATGAACTAATTGGCCGTTCGCTTGAAGACCATATTATAGAGCCTGTCCGAAGCATTTTAATACCAGGCTTTGATGATATGAAGCAACGCTGTATTGCTGCAGGCGCATTAGGTGGCGGTATTTCAGGATCGGGACCCTCTGTTTTCATGCTTAGCAAAGATGAAGCAACGGCAAAATCTGTTGAAAAAGAAATGATGGATACCTACAATAATTTAGGAATTGCTTTTCATACCTATGTTACAACTATAAATAACGAAGGCATTAAAGTGGCGAAAGAGTAATACCGGAAACAAACGTTCAATATTCATATGCAATGTTCGGATCGAAATAAAATTCAGAATACAAATACTTTTTTGGAGTCCAGTTGCAGGATTCCAGTGATAATTGTTGGGATGGATTTGCACAAACAAATGACTCAATTGTGCAGCAACACAACCTGTGAGCATTTAAGCGAATAGCACCTGTGTCGTCCAGAAAGATTTCCATTCATTACTTTAACAATTCTCGTATACACCAACAGTCGCCAACAGCCTGTAATTCATTTATCACATTACCCACATTCATCATATTTTTCACATTTGTCTTTATGCAATACTTCAGCACAAATAAAAAATCACCGATAGTCGATTTTAAAACAGCCACCATACAAGGCCAGGCACCTGACAAAGGTTTGTATTACCCCGAAAGTATTCCGCAATGGGATGAAGAATTTTTAGAGGATTTAAAAGAAATAAGCAAGCCTTATTTATCATTTAAGGTAATGAAGCCATATGTGGGTGGGTGCATTCCAGATGAACAATTATTCGATATTGTAGAAGATACCATCAACTTTCCCTTTCCACTTGTGAATGTGCAGGACGGGATCTATGCACTCGAATTATTTCACGGTCCTACTCTTGCATTTAAAGATGTTGGCGCACGTTTTATGAGCCGCTGCCTCGGTCATTTTAATGCAGGAAATACTAAGAAAGTAACCGTACTTGTTGCTACTTCCGGCGATACCGGTGGCGCTGTTGCCAATGGCTTTGAAGGCGTGGAAGGTGTAGAAGTTATCATACTTTATCCCAGCGGCAAGGTGAGCCCCGTCCAGGAATTGCAACTAACAACCTGCGGTGGAAATATTACAGCTTTAGAGATTAACGGAACCTTCGATGACTGCCAGGCGATGGTCAAACAAGCCTTCATGGACGTCGGCCTGAAAGCAAGACTGCAATTGACTTCTGCAAATTCAATCAACGTTGCAAGATGGCTTCCGCAGCAGTTATATTATTGTTTTGCGATGCAACAGTGGGTTTATGATAAGCCACCAGTTATTTCTGTGCCCAGTGGTAATTTTGGAAATATTTGTGCGGGAATGATTGCACAAATGTCTGGTTTGCCAGTTCAACATTTTATTGCAGCAACCAATGTAAATGATGTTATTCCCGCTTATTTGCAAACGGGCGATTATAACATTAAACCATCAGTTGCAACCTTAAGCAATGCAATGGATGTTGCTAATCCAAGTAACTTTATTCGCATCATGGAAATGTACGATCATGAACTTACAAGGCTTAAAACAAAACTCAGTAGCGTAAGCGTTGATGACGCTATTACGAAGGAAACCATTGGCAACGTCTATAAACAAACAGGATATATACTCGACCCGCATGGTGCTATTGGTTATAAAGCATTGCTTGATTACCTGGTAGACAATCCAAAAGAAAAAGGTTTCTTTTTAGAGACAGCGCATCCTGTAAAATTCCCTGGTGTAGTCGAAGAAATGATTGGAAAGAAACTGGAAATACCAGAATCTGTTGCACCATTATTCAGCAAGCACAAACAAAGCATTTTAATGGATGCCCGTTTTGATGCATTAAAGGAATGGCTGATGTGCCGTTGATTTATCTATAAAGGTTTTGGATGTTTGAGAATTCGGTCGCCGCCACTCATGCATTAAAACTACATATTTTATTATGTGTTCGTTTTAGGAAAAAGTAAATTGTACTTTACCTGAAATTTTTAGCAATGCAAAAAATAACTATGTTATTATTTGCAGGAGTATGTATTGTCTCCTGCAAAACCGAAGAAAAGAAAACTGATTACAATGATGTTTTTATGGACAATCTTAAAGGTAATGTAACAAAAGTTGAAACCACGCCTTATAAACCCGACAGTACAGGAAAAGTTGGCGAAATGGATTCCTGCTGTGTTTTCATTTCGGAATACGACAACAAGGGATACGTCTCTAAAAACACTCAAAAAGACAAGGCAGGCAAGGTTACAACCGAAGATATTTTTTCACACTACGAAAATGGCCGGATGAAAGAAATAATTACTACAAAAGATGGCAAGCCAGCTGGAAAGCTAACAATTGTGATTGATTCTTCAGGGCAATATACAAGTGCTGAGCGTTTTGATTCAGTGGGTAAAAAACAGTTTTTCTATACTGATTTAACCCAGGATGAATTTGGCCATGTACTCACAGGCAAAGAACACAAACCGGACAGTACTGTGAATTCTTCATGGAAAAACACTTTTGAAAAACAAGCTTACACTGGTGGAGAAAGCACCGATAGTTCGGGAAAGGTTGTTTACAAATCAACAGCCAAAATCAATAATAAAGGTGATCAGATTGAATATAATTATACCGAAATTAAAAAGGATACGACCATCACAAAAAACCTTACTTACCGGTACGATGCTGCAGATGACCAGGGTAACTGGATACAACGCACTGAAATGGAAAATGGCAAACCCACTAAAGTGGAAAAACGAACTATCACTTACGCCAAAAAAGAATAAAAGTGGCTCACAGAAAATAATGAATAACCCTGTAGCTTTTTGTTTACAGGGTTATTTTCTGTTTTATCCCCGCCCGGTTTGCCCACTATAAGTACTCTCGAATATCTTATCTGCATTGCCAGCTTCAAAACCCTCGCGCCGGTGTTCTCTTTTTATTTCGTTTGGTTGAAGATGTACAAATTCAGGCAACACTCTTCGCTCCGCAAATTCAACATAAGAGCCCGGTATTAATTGTTTTTCACCACCTGCAAACGTAGCTTCCATCATTTTTGCAACAGTGGAACTTTGTAGTAACCCCTTATCAGGACTGGTTTTTATTTTTCCGCCCGCATCATTTAAAATAAAGCCGTTTATCTCTATGAAATAATTAAAATCAGCAATCATATTAAATGGGTGTTTTAAATTATGAACACTAATAGTGAAATGATTTAAATAATAACGGTTATAAATCACCCATGCAGCGTATTCACTTTCCGCAGCTAATCTTTGATAATTATTCAAGGTGGGTGTGCGCCACAATGGACTATGCAAAAATGTATCCACTGCATTTGCGTCATTCAAATCAATACTATCTACAGGATCAGACTTTACTTCGTTAGTATAGCTATAAATGATGGCTTGCGCTTCTGCAGACAATTCCTTTACCCTTAATTCGCTTACAAAAATACGGGGATATTTATCCTGTGGTGGTGCATACCAATATGCATCCAATTTCTTTTCCTTAAAATAATAATAATCGCGTTTCTGATAGCCATACTGCAAAAATATTTTTTCGAAAGATTGAATTCCCAAATTTGGCACGCCCAATGTGCGAAATGCAATATGATCGTTTTCTATATCATCGGCATGTTGAATGATATTCTTTTTGATCATTGCATTAATTATTGCCGCAACATCAGGAACCCGTTCTTTATATCTCGTCATTAATCCCTTAAGGACTGCATTTAAAATTTCAATTTTATTTTCCATATTCACAATTTCAATGATAAATCGAATTGACAGGAGTTGAAATGTCCAAATCCAATTTAGATGTACACAAATCAATCATTAGAGATCACCCATTGTATAATGCTCCGTTTTTTGTTTTGGAAAAAGCTTCATAGGAAATTTCTTCCTGCTTTATAAAACCTTTTTGTGGTAAAGTACCATTGGCAACCATTTCAACAACGGCTGCAACGGATGCTGCCGTTGTCCATGAAATAGCACGCCATTCTTTGCCCTGAATTAATTTAGGATGATAGGCCTGGTAAAATTCTTCTCTTGAAAGCTCTTCACCTTTCCAACCTTCAACCACTGCATACACATATACTACATCTTCTCTTACAGGAGGTTTTGCTTCGGTCAAAATTTTCTCCGTCAGTTCTCGCTGATCCTTCATACAAAGCTCATACAAAAAGAAGCGCATTAAACTACAATGGCCGGGGTAGCGAATAGTTTTATAATTAAGGGTATCAGCCTTTCCAGCCAATGTTTCACACATGGTACCAAGGCCGCCGCTGGTACTAAATGCTTCGAACTCCTGCCCTTCTATATTTATTTGTTCAATACCATCTAACGAGGGTACCATTTTACGCACACCGTTATGTATTACTTCGCTGTCATTGAGGTATTCGTTTATAACACCTGCCGGGCTCCATGTAAAAGAATAACCCATTAATCCATTTGGATAACGGGGCAGCGCTCCAACCCTCAATTCAACATCACGCAATTTAGTAAACCGCTTATATAAATCTGCACCGACGATACCTATGAAACCCGGTGCGAGGCCACACTGTGGCGCCATTGCACCTTTTGAAGTTTCAGCCATTTTGCGGATAGCGGCTGTAGTAGGAACATCTTCTGTAAGATCGAAATAATGAATACCTAATTTGAAGGCAGTTGTAGCAACCTGCAGGTTTAAATTATAAGGCAAACAACTTACAACAGCATCCTGTTTACTAAGAATTTGCTCTATGAATTCTGCATCCGTAATACTACCTGTAACTATATTAAATGGAAATTCAACCGAAGGTTTTTTTTGATCAACACCCGTAACGATAAACAGATCGCCTAACAAAGTAGCAACCAGTGAACCAACTTTTCCTAAACCTATGACAGCAATATTTTTCATGAATAATTTTTTATAAATAATTAGATAAATACAACCATACCCGCATGAGAAACATCTTTCCCAGCAAGAAAAGTCATATTACAAATGCATTGATACCGCCTATTTGACAGTAAAAATGCGACTATACCCTCAGTAAGATAAAATGGAAATGGAAAAAAGGTTATCAGGGCACGTTGGCACAGGCGCTCCGAAGAAACGACATGTACGAATGGAGTATGTTATACCGTGAATTCATATTGGAAAGCATGCAAATATAAATAGCCGGCACCTTTTGCAATTATTATAAAATAAAATATTAACGCTTAGTTTGATGAAGCCATAACTTTAACACAAACAGGTTTAGGAATGCTTAATTCTTTACCGGTAGCAGATAATAAACCGGTAACGGTATCTCTTTTAAACACCACCACATTGTTTGAGGCCTGATTGGCAACAAGCACATAATTGCCTGTGGTATCTATTGTAAAACTGCGTGGTTGTAAACCCAAAACGCTTTGAGTACCCAACATTTTTAATTTACCGGTCAACGCATCTACCGAATAAATAGTTATGTAATTGGCCGTACCGCGGTTGGAAGTATATAAGAATTTACCATCCTCTGAAAAATGAATATCAGCGCTTCCTTTATCGGGTAAAATGCTGGTGGTATCGGAATCAATTATCTGTAACAGGCTAACATTTTGCCTGCTAAAATTATGTACCGAAACGGTGCCTGTTAACTCTTCCAGTACATACACAAGAGGCTTGGAAGGATGAAAAGCAAGATGCCTGGGACCTGAGCCGGCTTTCATTTTTAAACGTATTGTAGCGCTTGAATCAAGTGGGATAGAATTGTTACTTTTAAATGCGTAAGCATTCACTTCATCCGTGCCAAGATCATTGGCTACAACATATTCTTCTTTGGGTGAAAAAACGGTCATGTGTACATGCGGCTCCTTCTGACGACTTTCCACAATGCTGCCACCGTTATGTTGTATAGTTTGTGCTGCGGGTTGCAGGCTGCCATCTGTATTAATACCAAGCATTGAAAGACTTCCACCGGTATAATTGGCAACTGCTACCCACTTATTTTTCTTGTCTACTGCTACATAACAGGGGTGATCACCACCTGATGGTTGTGTGTTTAATAAACGCAATTTACCTGTTTGTTTGTCGAAGGCAAATGCGCTTACAGCACCCGGGTTGTCACCACCGTTTTCAGTCACACTATAGAGGAAATTTCCATCTGCGGACAAGGCGAGGTACGATGGGTTTTCCGTTGCCACATTACTTACTTCCTGAATTTCCCCGGAAACGTCGTTAAACCTGTAAACGTAAATCCCTTTACTGCCAGTGCCGGTATAAGTTCCTACAAAAAGCCATTGCTGTGCCATAACAGAAGAAGAAGTTATTAAACTCAACAATAATGAAAACACTATTTTCCGCATCGGTGCAATTTTGGCTGCAAAGTAATAAAGAACTGCTCACCACTTTTAAAATGAAGTTGAAAGCGTCTTTTAGATAATTTCGCAGCGATTAAACAGGCAGCAGTGGCAAAATATTCATGACTGAAACAAAAATTACGCAACCAGCTACAGTGTTGATGTCCGGACCGCGCATTGTATTCATGGGTACACCTGCATTTGCAGTAGCCTCACTCGATGCGCTGGTGCAGGCAGGCTTTAATGTGGTAGCAGTTATTACAGCGCCCGACAGACCTGCAGGCCGTGGAATGACAGTACAGCAAAGTGCAGTAAAACTATATGCAGTTGCCCATGGCATCCCGGTGCTGCAACCTGAAAAATTAAAAGACCCTCTGTTTATAGAAACACTAAAACAATTTCATGCCGACATACAAGTTGTAGTGGCATTTAGAATGCTGCCGGAAGTTGTTTGGAATATGCCACCTATGGGAACTATTAATGTGCATGGTTCACTATTACCCCAATACCGCGGTGCAGCGCCTATTAATTGGGCAGTTATTAATGGAGAACAGGAAACGGGCGTAACTACTTTTAAACTGCAACATGCCATTGACACGGGCAACATATTGTTACAGGAAAGAATGCAGATTGGTGAAAATGAAACTGCAGGGGAAGTGCACGACAGAATGATGCTGCTTGGCGCACAATTGTTGGTTCAAACAATCTTTCCAGCACAGTGGGATCCGAAGCTTGGAATTCACGTGACTTGAAGTCGCGGC
>JADMIO010606914.1_pt1 | contig 97218 bp, 91 predicted proteins | sample 8958161 | NCBI WGS metagenome assembly JADMIO01 (sample SAMN16585339, study PRJNA669376) | soil metagenome | isolation source: Crop rotation soil | place: USA: Cullars Rotation, Alabama | collected 2011
GACTTCAAGTCACGTGAATTCCAAGCTTCGGATCCCACTGTGCTGGAAAGGCACCCTCCTCAAACAGCAAGGGACTGAAATGAAGCATATCCTTCCAACGAAATTTATGTTCCGGCGTAGTTATTTTCAGTACATAAAAATAAATAAGCGGACCAATCGCCATCAAAAATTGCATGGGTAGCCAGTCCCAATGAGGGTTATAATACTGAAGATGGACATCGATAGCCAGTACCCGCATCATCCATAAAATCATTGTTACCAGTGCGAGGGCCAGGAAGCGGTTTGCGGTGCGGTTAATGCTGGCTGCAAACGCCAGTAAAAGGGAAAAGGCCAGCCCGATGAATATCATTCCGAAGAAAAATAAATCATACAGGGTGATATGGAGTGTATATGAATTCAAGCGTGTTAATCTGTTCGTAAATTCTTTATCGGGTTTAGTAATGCTGCCTTCAACGCCTGGAAACCAACTGTAATTAGCGCTATGAATAATGAGGCTACTCCTGTTAGAATAAACACCCAGTATCCAATATGCACATGCAATGGATAATTTTCGAGCCATTTATTCATCAGCCACCAGGCAATAGGCGTTGCTATAACGAACGACAAGCCTACCAGAATGATAAAATCTTTGGATAGCAACGTAGTTATAGCAGTTACGGACGCACCCAGTACTTTCCGGATGCCGATTTCTTTTATCCGGTTCTCGGCCATAAAAGCAGCGAGCGCGAACAGGCCCATACAAGATATGAATATGGTCAGGCCGGCAAAAGCTGCCGCCATGGTTTCCAAATGATGGTCATCCTCGAAGTTGACTTTAAAACCTTCGTCGGCAAACTGGAAGACAAAGGGATAATCAGGATTATATTTCCTGGTAATGGCGCTGATTTTTGAAAGATTTGCGGATGTCTGTCTATTTCCATTCAGCCGCAAATTCATCGCGCCAAATTGCCTGTTAGTACCGCGTATAATCAAAGGCACATTCACATCATAAACCCAGCCGGCTACAAAGTTTTTTATTACGCCAACCACATGCAACTCTTTTTTATCCAGCCACATCACCTGACCCAACGGATGCTTAAAACCAGCTTGTTTAACAGCAGATTCGGTGAGCAGCACCCCTGCCGTGTCTGCCGGGTATCGATAGGTATTAATGTCCCGGCCTTGCAGCAAAGCAATGCCTGTGGTGCGGGTAAAGCCTTCGTCGGTAAAGTTCTCCGCAAAATTAAGCCTTACACCCGGGTTCTTTCCTTCCCAGGTATAGCCGTCATTGCCTGTCCAGATATATATAAATGGCGAATTGGTGCGGGTAACGCTCGCAACTGCGCCACTCGCTTCCAGATCGTGTTTAATGGCTGTATAGTTTTTGGCCATATCACCCTTTATATACATAAAGGCCAGGTTATTTGAATCATAGCCACGGCTGCGGTGCGACGCGAAATCAATCTGCCGGTAAATAACCACCGTACAGATAATAAATGATATTGCCAGTGTAAACTGCACCACCACCATTGCCCTTCGTGGTGTGATAAGCGACCCCGCAGATGTAAGTATCCCCTTCAAAACTTTCACAGGCCGGTAAGCCGACAAGTAAAGCGCGGGATAGCTTCCCGCAATAATACCGGTAAAGAGCACGAAGCCCAACAAGGCCAGCCAGAAAACCGGATTAGCATACGGCACCGTAAGGCGGTTGCCTATCAGCATATTAAATTGCGGCATACAAAGCTGTACCAGCACAATTGCTGATATACCGGCTATAGCTGATGTCAGTATCGACTCTCCAAGAAATTGTTTAATCAGCAACCCGCGCCCGGCGCCGGCCACTTTGCGTATGCCCACCTCTTTCGCACGTTTAGCGCTCCGGGCAGTGCCCAGGTTCATGTAATTGATACAGGCAATCAACATAATCAGCGTGGCGATAAGCCCAAACCAGCGAATCATCACCAGCCTGCCGGCAACAAATTTGCCATTCTCGTAATCACCATACAGCCACCAATCGGCCATAGGATGTACAATGGCGTTAACACCGGGAAGAACATTTTGGTCGCGGTACACATTCCAGAAAAGCTTTTCGGCCGTTTGGCGGCTCACTCCCGGCTTAAATAAAACATAGGTATTCACCGTCGAGGCATCCCACCTGTTTTGCTCCCAATGCACTTCGCGCATGTAGCTCAGCGGCACGATGTATTCAAAATTCATTGCCGTATTGTTCGGCAATGCCTTAAGTACGCCGGTAACGGTAAAGTTGGCCCCGCTGTCAATTTTAACTGTTTTTCCCATTGGGTCCTCTTCGCCAAATAGCTTTTTGGCCATCGGCTCCGTCAGTACTATCTTATGTACGCCTGCCAGAGCGGTATTGGGGTTTCCCTTAAGTAAAGGATAGCTGAATATCTTAAAAAAGGCAGGGTCGCTTAGCAACCCTTTACATTCAAAGCGTTTTTCGCCATTTTTTAAAACAAACGATCCAACCCCCGATGTGCGGTTAACTTCTTCGACTTGCGGGTAATTAGCCTTTAGCGTTGGCGCCAGCTTTGAGGTTACGCCTCCTTCGGCAAACAACTGGTTGTTAAATTTAACCCGGTTAAAAACCTGGTACACACGGTCTCGATTGGCGTGAAACTGGTCGTAACTCACTTCATTGGCTATCCACAGGAATATCAGGATTGCTGCTGCCATTCCGATGGCTAATCCGCTGATATTAATGATAGATATACTTTTATTACGGCTGATTTGCCTGTAGGTAGTTTTAACCAGCTGCGCTAATATTCTGCCTTCGTTTCGGATTTTAGCGCCGATATTAATTTTTCGGCGCTTGTATGGGAGCGCTACATGATAGCCATTAGTTTTGCGCACCGGGCTGCCGTCCTTCCCTGCTTGTGTAAGATAAATAAATTCATTATTAATACGCTCGGCCCGGGTAATCAGCGCTTGTTTTTGGCCGGATGTTACCTTAGGGTCTGCATCGCGGTATTCATGCAGGAATTCTTTAACAGCATTCAGCAAATGCGGATGCGTACCTAACAGGTAGGCAAGCTCGCTGAGTTCGGCTTCGGTAGCTTTCCCGGAGATAAACTGCTCAACAAGGGACCAGATGTGCTCTTCCATGATGCGGTTTTAAACGGTATCTATCACTATTCAGCACAGATTATGCCACCTGCACATCAATTTGAAATTCAATTAATTATGAAATTTCCAACAGAGATAAGACGTTCGATACCGCACAGTAGTTGCACGGCGGCGGGCAATAACCAACTAAAATTTGCAGGATTGGAGAATTTTAGGATTATCCCGGCTGGTTAGTACGGACTTGCGTTAACGGATTTTTATTGTGTCAATCCGCCAAATCACGTCAAAATTTCTACAGGGTTGGCCTTCATTTTTGTAACATCATTATTTTATTAAAAAACAGCCGGCACAAACTAAATAAATAATAAATATCCGAAAAGGCCTGATCAATCAAAAGATAAGTGACAATATATTTCTTTTAAGGATAATAATTTACTACTAAGTTGAGTTTTAGTAAGGAAAATCGTACTTTCGTAAGAATAAAAGTTTACAATAAAATTATATTTCAGCGTCATATTATTATCTTTACCGCTGATGCCCCTAAAAAAGTCTAAATGATAAAGAAAACCGATTTTGTTTATTCGCAAGAATCTGAACCCCACCGAATCAGGACCAAAAAGATTTTAAAGCAGTTCCCGCACCTGAGAGAGCTGATTGGCAAAAATCCTATGACCATATTTGCTATTATAGGTTTAGTGGCATTCCAGGTGGTACTTGCATGGTTCGTACGCGATCAATCATGGTGGTGGGTATTTGGGGCCGCATACCTTTTGGGCGCATTTGCCGATCACGCATTGTTCGTGATGATACACGAATGCACACACAAGCTGCTGTTTAAAAATCCCAACGCCAACCGCTGGGCGTCTATGTTTGCTAACATGCCGCAGATATTTCCGAGCGCTATCTCATTTGAAAAATATCATATCAAACACCACGCTTTCCAGGGCATACATGAGCTGGATGCCGATCTACCTAACCGTTGGGAAGCAAAGCTGATAAATAACTCGTTTTTCGGCAAAGCCTTATGGCTGTTGTTTTTCCCGGTTTTCCAAATCACCAGGGTATCACGTTTAAAGGAAATTGCGCCTGTTGATGGTTGGATAATCACCAACTTTGCTATACAGATAGCTTTTACAACCGCCATCTGGTACTTCATGGGTTTCCACGCCGTAGCGTTTTTATTCCTGAGCTTTATGTTTTCTGTTGGGTTGCATCCGCTTGGTGGGCGCTGGATACAGGAACATTACCTGTCTATCAGCGAAGAGCAGGAAACTTACAGCTATTATGGTCCCTTAAATACTGTTGCCTTTAACGTGGGCTTCCATAACGAGCACCACGATTTCCCTTCCATACCATGGAATAAATTACCACAGATACGCAAAACCGCTCCTGAGTATTACGATACCCTGCACTATCATACCTCGTGGACAAAGCTTTTCTTTAAGTTTTTGTTCGACAGGGAGATATCTTTGTTCAGCCGTATTGTGCGTAAAGACCGCGGCCGCGTTGCATTAACCGATGTTTCAAAACCGGATACTGACTTACTGGTAAAAGAAAAGGAAACTGCGGCTGTATAAACAAGCTTTTGATTAACGATTTAAATAATAAGACGCCCGGCCAAATGGCCGGGCGTTCTTGCTTTGTCACTATTGAAATGTTGTTCCGTTTATTTGGTATCACGTTTCAGCGTCGTGTGAAACTTCGTCCCGTTAAAGTCGATATTCAAGCTAACCGAATCGCCCTGCGCGTAATATTTGCCGCTATGCGGAATCACCATACCATCGCTGTTGGTTACTTTAAAAGTAAAACTGTCGCCTTTCAGACTGCCTTCGTTTATATCTACACTGTTTCCGTTCGATTCGCCTGTGCCGGTAAGCTTCTCGCCATCAACTTTAATGTTATAGGTCAAAGTAACTTCCTGGCCGTCAGGGGTAGTAATATTACCGGACCATTTACCATTTAGGTCGGCAAATATTGCTGCCATGCAAATTGCGAAGCTGCAAATCAATGCCGCAGTTATTGATAATTTTCTTTTCATGGTGATTTGGTGTTTTAATGTATGATACTTAAAATAGCGTTTACGTTGCAATAGAAAATATTTTGTTGATTTAGAGCCTGTTTAAAATTTATTCACCGAGTTTTTCTTATGCCTATTTTCGGCTGCAACTTCGTTGGATTTTTTTTCCGTAGCCCTGCTACTCAAAAAAAATCCGCCTCGTTTCGCTCAAAAATAGCTGCATAATAAATCTCGCCAATAAAATTTAAACAGGCTCTTATTTTACCCGTTTTAAGGTAGTGTGAAATTTCGCCCCGCCATAATCCATGCTCATCCCTACAGAATCGCCTTCAGGATAAAATTTGCCGGTGTGCGGTATCACAATGTTATTATCATTGGTTATGCTAAAGGTAATATCGTTGCCGCTAATTTTGCCGTCTTCTATTTTTAATGAATGCCCAAAGGTTTCGGCAACACCTGTTATTTTTTCGCCATCAACATTAATAGTGTAAGTAACTACTACGTTTTGTCCATCCGGAAGCTGGACGTTACCCTGCCATTTACCCGGTAAATCACCCAGCAGTATTACGATGGCAAAACAGCTTGCGAACATTACTGTTAATATTTTTCTGGTCATTCTATTATGTTTAGCTATATGATGCAGTTTTTGACGGGCAGGTTACAGTAAAATATAACTTATCCTGTCCTTCAGTTTTGGTTCTTTGAATCCTGACTCCTGGTTCTACTCACTGTATCCGTAAAAAATATCTTAAATTTGAATTGACAACCTATGAAGTTCAGAAACGCCAGGCATACCAAAGACTTAAACCGTATTATAGATTTTTACGGCCGGGTTTTGGGTTTGAAGGTTTTAGGCGAGTTTAAAGATCATCATGATTACGACGGTGTTTTTTTAGGCCTCCCCGGCGCCGACTGGCATTTGGAGTTTACCACCTCGAATTTATCACCCATACATTATCCCGATGCCGACGATGTATTAGTGTTCTATGCTGAATCGGTTGAGGAGTTTAACGCGATAAAAGCAAAATTCATCATCAACCGGGTGCAGCCCGTAGCTCCAAAAAATCCTTATTGGAAAAATAATGGTATTACATTTTTGGATCCGGATGGGTTCAGGATAGTTATATCTGTGGTAAGGATTGTGCCGAAAAGATTAAATCAATAACAAGGGTAAAAACAATTTCCTTCAATTCATCTTGTCTCTGTAAACAATCATGCAATGAACAGGACAATCGGAATTATACTCATTATTCTAGGAGCTGCCATGCTGATATGGACTGGCTTTACCTATACAAAAAAGGAAAAAGTGGTGGACGCAGGTCCATTGCAGGTATCTGTCGATAAGAAGAAGTCGATAAACTGGCCGCCCTACGCAGGCGGTATATTGGTGCTGGGCGGTGTTATTATTGTTGCGACTGCTAAGAAGAAATAACGAACAAGCTGCCGCGAGTTTAGTCCGAAGGACGTAACTCGTGGTTGGGGATGCAGCAAGCTTTCAGCTTGCTGGGCGGTATGCATTTGGTTTAGGGGTATCCTATAAAAGGGTGAAGCTGAAAACTTCAGCCATGCACTACCACGAGTTACGCGATCGCTAAACTCGCGGCAGCATCATATTTTCCCTATCTTCGCAACTATGACGTTCGATTTCCGGCTGAAAGTATTTTACACTGTTGCTACCCGGCTAAGCTTTACTAAAGCCGCCGCAGAATTATTTATTACCCAGCCGGCTGTAACCAAGCACATTAAGGAACTGGAACAGCAGCTTAATGTGCAGCTGTTTTACCGCAACGGAAACAATATCCTGCTTACACCCGGCGGAAAAATAATGCTGCGCTATGCTGAACGTATTTTCCAAACCTACACAGAACTGGAAACCGAGCTCGCGCAGCTGAATAACATGGAAGCCGGCACATTGCATATCGGCGCAAGTACGACCGTTGCCCAGACTATCCTGCCTAAAATATTAGCGCTTTTCAAAAAAACATATCCCGCTGTAAACTTCACCTTTATACAGGCTAACACCGATGTTATTACGCAATTGGTACTGTCTGAAAAAATTGATATTGCTATAGTAGAAGGGGCTGCTCACTACCCGCAAATTGCATACGCACCGTTTGCTAAAGATGAAATAGTATTGGTAACCCGGGCAAATAACCAGCTTTCTAAAAAAGCGGAAATTAGTCCGAAACAGCTATTAAATATTCCGCTGATATTGCGCGAAGCCGGTTCCGGCACGCTGGATATTATCTTTAATGCACTAAATGATGCCGGTATCAACCCAAAGGATTTGCAGGTTGAAATACGCCTGGAGAGTAGTATCGCTATTAAACAATACCTGCTGTATTCTGAAACGGCTACGTTCCTCTCCATTCAATCTGTTATCAGCGAATTGAAATATAACGAGCTAAGCATTATTGAAATCAAAGGACTCGAAATTTTCCGCACATTCCAGTTCATCCAGCTGCATGGGAAAAATTCTAAGCTGATCGATCTATTTAAAAGATTCTGCCTTACTACTTATAACTTAAAGTAATTACAGATTACTATTTATCATTAGATTTAAGTTATAGCAAAGCCGACCTTTAGTTATTATTTCATAACCCGATATATGGAACCGATAACTACTGATATTTGCATAATTGGCGCTGGCCCGGTTGGTTTATTTGCCGTTTTTGAAACAGGACTGTTGAAAATGCGCTGTCATTTAATAGATGTTTTGCCGCAGGTTGGCGGTCAGCTTTCAGAGATCTATCCTCAAAAACCAATCTATGATATCCCCGGCTTCCCGACCATTAATGCCCAGGAATTGGTTGATGGATTGATGGAACAAATAGCGCCATTTAAGCCAACCTTCAGCCTCGGCGAGCGTGTAAACGAATTGGTACAGCTGGAAGACGGCAGCTTTGTAACCACCACCAGCGATGGCACCGAAGTTGTCAGCAAAGTGGTTGTAATAGCCGGCGGCCTGGGCTGCTTTGAGCCGCGCAAACCTGCGATAGACAGGCTGGAAGAATTTGAAGGCAAGGGCGTGGCCTACATGGTAAAAAATCCGGAAGCCTACCGCGGGCGCAAGGTTGTACTGGCCGGCGGTGGTGACTCAGCCTTAGACTGGACCATCTTTTTGGCTGATATAGCCGAAGAGGTGACGCTGATCCATCGTGGCGACACCTTCCGCGGCGCTCCCGACAGCGCCGAAAAAGTTTTTGAGCTGGCTAAACAAGGCCGTATTAACCTGGTGCTGCAGGCGCATATCAAAGCCATCGGCGGCGAGGGGCACCTGCAATATGTAGAAATTGTAGACAGGGACAGTAAAACATCAGTTATAGAAGCCGATAATTTGATACCACTATTCGGCCTGACACCAAAGCTCGGCCCAATTGCGGAATGGGGCCTGAATGTAGATAAATCAGCCATAATGGTCGATACGTTTGACTACAGTACCAATGTACCGGGTGTGTTTGCTATTGGCGATATCAATATTTATCCCGGCAAATTAAAGCTGATACTTTGCGGTTTCCACGAAGCAGCGCTGATGGCACAAAGCGCGTTTAAATTTGTGTACCCCGAACAGAAACTGAGCTTTAAATATACTACGGTATATGGGGTGACAGCGTTTTAATTTTCGCTGTAGAGACGCAATACTTGCGTCTCCCGCTGCGGGTAAACGAATTACCTGAGCCACACGTTGTTCTTCAGAGACACAAGTATTGTGTCTCTACATAAAATGTATCATGATTAATCTAACTATAGAAGACCGCGACGGCACCCGCCGGCCGGTTGAAATACCTGAAGAAATAAATTTAAGCCTGATGGAGGTATTGAAAGCCTCCGACCATCATATTTTGGCTACCTGCGGCGGCATGGCCCTTTGCGCTACCTGCCACGTACAAGTTGTTGAAGGACCCGAAAAATATTTTCACCCCAGTGATTTGGAAATGGATCTGCTGGATACTTTACCCGATGCATCTTTTGACAGTCGCCTGGCTTGCCAGCTGCGGATTAATGAAGATATGGACGGGATGGTGTTTAGGATTAGAGGGGAAGAATGAGAACGAAAATTTGTCATTGCGAGCGAGGAACGAGCGAAGCAACCTCGTCGCTTAGCATGGCTATCATGCATTACGACGAGGTTGCTTCGTACCTCGCAATGACAAAATGTTATTTGATTACGTTTACGCCCACAAATTAGCAGGATAGGTGCCGTTTTCTACCAGCTCCGAAATGCTTTTTTGTACGATTGGCTTATCTTCCTTATAAGTTACTCCGAACCATTTTGAAGCGGTTGGGATAACTTTAAATGAGGCCTCGCCACTTTTTATCAGGTTATCGGCAACAATCGGGATAAAAAATTCCGATTTTGGATTAGAAGCATTTGCTGCAACAAAATCCCTGAACATTGACTCACTCTGTTTAAATACAGCCGGGGTGAAGCCCCAGAAGTTCATCGATACACGGGTATCGCTGCTTAGCGGGTGCTCGCCAGTGGCATCTTTATAGGCAACACTTCCGTCTTCCTTAAAGTAAACCTCGGTGCGCTCGTTAATTTCAACCATATTGCCCTCTTCGTTTACTTTACAAACACCACGGGAAACGGTACCGTAGTCAGACAAAGTCCTGTCAATCTGGTAGCCTATCAGCGAATAGGTATCATCGGTAACTTCGGTGGTTAAAAACTTCGCCATTTTCTCGAATGAATCATAGCCGTAGAAATCATCTGCGTTAATTACGCAAAACGGCTCGTGTACCTGGTTACGGGCTGATAAGACAGCATGTGCTGTTCCCCAAGGTTTGGCACGCTCTATTTCCCTGTCGATACCAAAAGGTTTCAGATCGAAGCTCTGGAAAACATAATCTGTTTCAATACGGCCTTTTAGCTTCGGCTCAAATATCGCTTTAAAGTTCTCCTGGAATTCTTCTTTAATAATAAAGCTTACTTTTCCGAAGCCTGCTTTAATAGCGTCGTAAATCGAATAATCGATGATAGTCTCGCCATTAGGGCCAAAGCCATCAACTTGCTTCATGCTTCCATAGCGGCTGGCCATACCTGCGGCCAGTATCAGTAATGTAGGTTTCATAGTTTTTTCAGGCACAATTTATAAATGTAAATATGACATTTTTATTTTACCATTCCCGGTAGATAATGTTTTTACCGGCCAAATGTTTTTCAACAGGCGTTAATTATTTTATATACCTAAAATCCTGGCCGGCTTTAATGTTCAACAAGGTTTCGTAAATCATGCGGATAACGTTATCAACGTCTTCCTTGTGTATCATTTCAACGGTGGTATGCATGTAACGCAGCGGCAGCGAAATCAAAGCCGACGGTACGCCATCGTTTGAATATGCAAAGGCATCAGTATCAGTACCCGTAGAGCGCGAAGAAGCCTGGCGCTGGAAAGGTATATTCGCGTTTTGCGCCGATTCAATCAACAGCTTATTCAGGTTATTCTGCACCGCAGGGGCATACGACACTACCGGACCTTTACCGCAAGCCAAATCGCCCTGGGTGATTTTGTTTATCATCGGGGTTTGAGTATCATGGGTAACATCGGTAACTATAGCTACGTTAGGTTTTATATGGTGTGCTATCATCTCCGCACCACGTAAGCCGATTTCTTCCTGCACGGCATTTACAATATATAGCCCAAATGGCAGCTTCTTTTTATTTTCCTTCAGCAAACGCGCAACCTCGGCAATCATAAAGCCTCCGGCACGGTTATCTAATGCGCGACCCACATAATAGCGGTCATTAAGCACCATAAATTCATCTTCGTAAGTAATTACGCAGCCAACGTGAATTCCCAGTTTTTCAACTTCTTCCTTGGTAGTGCAACCGCAATCCAGGAAGATATTTTTCAATGTCGGCGCTTCTTCTTTTTCGCCCGCGCTGCGGGTGTGAATAGCGGGCCATCCAAAAACAGCCTTAACTATGCCATTATCGGTATGGATGTCTACACGTTTTGATGGCGCTATCTGGTGGTCGGAACCACCATTACGGATAACGTATATCAAACCATCATTGGTAATATAATTTACAAACCACGAAATCTCGTCAGCGTGTGCCTCTATAACCACTTTGTAAGGCGCATCTTTATTAATGATACCTACCGCAGTGCCGTAATTATCAACATAATGCTCGTCGATGTAGGGATTAATGTAATCAAGCCATAATTGCTGTCCTTTCCACTCAAAACCGGTGGGAGAAGGGTTGTTTATATAGTTCCGGAAAAATTCGAGGGAAGCGTCAGTTACTACAGCCACATGCTTAGGCGCATCGGCTGTTTCAGAAGTTTTTTTAGCCATATTTTTATTAAATACCTCTGTTTGAACAGGGAAGGCAAATATAGTGATTGGTTGATTAAGTTGATTAAGTGAGTGGTTGTTTTTAGCACACTGGATGACCACAACTTAATCACTCAATCAACCACCCATAACATTTATCAATTTCTTAACACAAGCTTTATATAACAACTGCACCTTTGCGGCGAGTTAATTTTTTAATAATAAGGTCAGTTTAGTTAGTTAGGTCAGCTTGTTTGAGCAACAGGCTGACTTTTTTTATGGCGGCGCTCATTGTGTTTGTATTAAATAATAACGAATATCATTAAACTTTTAGCCGTTATTTGTATCCAATCAGCATCATGAAGCTATTATCACCGTTATTGGTTATCGCCTTGTTTTTTCTTGTCTCCTGCGAGACACCTTTATATGTTTCCGTGCCTGTCGAATATACACCGCGCGCTTATTTTAAAACGGATACCACAACCATCGCCATCATTAACCAGTTTGATGCGGATGCGCTCAAAATCGGCAATAAAAAAAAGCTGGCAGCTATAAAGGCCGGTGCTTATACAGCTACCAAATCAGCCGGGATGCAACTCAACCAGCTGCAGCATGTTAAAACCATCAACCTGGTTGATTCTGCCGATCTGAAGCCAAACACCGATTCGGTAAAGCTGATAGCAGAAAAATATAAGGCTAACTATGTTTTGGTACTAAAAAATTTCAACGCCGGCATAGGAATAAGCGATATCAATAACTATACAACCTCCTATGGCACGAACGTGAGTGTGAACTTCCTGCTGTACGAAAGCAACGGCATTTATTATAAAAAGCTAAATGGGGTTGCGAACGACCCAAAATCGGATGAGCCATACATGGGTCTGCTGGCCGCTATTGTTTTGCAGCCCACAGTAGGCCGAAATAAAGTTGCAATTAACCAGTCGGCAGAACATGCGGTTCAAAACGCTTTGCAGGATTATTTTCCGTATACCATCACCCACAGCAGGCCATTGCACAATGATGATTTCCTGATGCCGGCCGTGAAAGAAATACTGGCGCAAAATTTTGACAAAGCCGATAGCCTGCTGCAGCCCTTTTTGCAAGATAAGGATAAGCAACATGCCAGCAAAGCCGCTTATAACCTGGCGGTAGTTTATGAAGCAGAAGGCGATATAGATGCTGCGGCAGACCTTGCCCAGCAGGCACTGACGCTGAATAGTGATAACAGGTTTGCGGCTGATTTGCTGCGCGACCTGCAGAGTGAATAAATCATATTACGTCCTTTAAACCTTTACCGGTTATTTGCATCAAACAGGTAACATGAAGCTATTATCACCATTGCTTTTCGTTGCCTTATTTTTTCTTGCCGGGTGCGAGACGACGCAATATGTTTCTGTGCCCGTTGAATACTCGCCGCGTTCATACTTTAGCAAAGATTCGACAACGATTGTAGTGATTAACCAATTTGATGTTAAGGGGTTGCACATCAGCAACAAACGGAAGCTTGCAGCAATTTGGGCCGGCGCATACACCGCTTTAAAAACAGCCAAAAATCAGTTAGCGCAATTGCCGAAAATGAGAGTGATAACTCTGGTTGATTCGGGAAGCATGAAAGTAAATAGCGATTCCGTAAAGTTTATTGCAAAGAAATATAAAGCCACCTACGTGCTTTCGCTGAAAAGCTTTGCCGCCACAATAGATATGGACGAACCCGGCTATTCGTCCACATTTTATGATACCAATGTATCGGTTGGGTTTTTCATGTACGAAAGCAACGGCATCTACTACAAAAAATTAATTGGTGTAGCGGTAGACCCGAAACCCGACAAACTTTCCGAAGGCTTGCTTGCAAGCATATCGGTAAATCCCAGCCTTGGGGCAAACAGAACGGCCATAACCGCTACGGCTGCGCATGCAGCACAAAATGCTCTTGGCGATTACTTCCCCTATAAAATTGTACATAAGCGGCCGCTCTATACCGATAAGTTTTTAATACTGGCAGTACAACAAATACTGGCTCAAAATTTTGAAAAAGCTGATACTTTATTGCGCCCATTTTTACAAGATAAGGTAAAAGAGCGGAAAAGTAAGGCCGCCTATAACCTGGCAGTGGCACTTGAAGCGCAGGTTATATAGAGGATGCCGCCGATATGGCCCGCCTTTCGGGGGATACCAATTACAATGACTATGCCACGGCTATTTTGTATGATTTGCAGCAGGAGTAAGCATTCTCTCCACTATCTCGTAGTCGATACTTTTGCGGGTGAAAAGGTTGCCGGTTTGCTCAAAGCCTTGTTTCAGGTAAAAACCGGTGGCTTCCAATCGCGCGTTACACCAGATGCGTGTGCCGCCGTTTTCTTCGGCATAATTAATAACATAAGCAACCAATGCGCTGCCTACACCTGCGTGTTGCATACCTGCATCCACAGCCAGCTTACGAAACTGAAATTCTGCCCCATCCTGAAATAACGACACTACACCTGCTAATTTATTATCCCTGAACGCACCGAAATGAATGCCATCTATATCTTCCGGCATTTCCATCTCATGCCTCATCGCAGCCGGGTACAGCAAATCCCGGCGCAATTGCCAGGTAGCTTCGGGTCTTACTTGCTCTATCGAGATTTCGGAATGACTTTCCATCTTGCAATAACTAATCTCTGATCTCTAACCTCTAATAAACTATAACGGTATATTGCCGTGCTTCTTCCTCGGGTTATTTACCACTTTATTTTCCAGCATTTTAAATGCGTGGATAAGCTTGATCCTTGTTTCGGCAGGCTCGATTACCTCATCTATAAAGCCACGTTCGGCGGCACGGTAAGGATTAGCAAAAATGTCAGCATATTGCTGTTCCTTTTCGCGCCATTTGGCTTCAGGGTCTTCTGCGGAGGTGATTTCTCTTTTGAAGATGATTTCAGCAGCACCCTTTGCGCCCATCACCGCGATCTCTGCCGACGGCCAGGCGAAATTCATATCCGCGCCAATGTGTTTTGAATTCATTACATCATAAGCGCCACCGTAAGCTTTGCGGGTGATGACTGTAATACGTGGCACGGTCGCCTCGCAAAATGCATATAGCAGCTTCGCGCCGTTGGTGATAATGGCGTTCCACTCCTGGTCGGTGCCCGGTAAAAAGCCCGGTACGTCCTCAAACACCAGCAACGGGATGTTAAAGCAATCGCAAAAGCGCACGAACCTTGCCCCTTTGGTGGATGAGTGAATATCCAGCACCCCTGCTAAAAATGCCGGCTGATTGGCTACGATGCCGATACTGCGACCGGCCAAACGCGCAAACCCCACTACAATGTTTTCCGCAAAATCTTTATGAACTTCCATAAACGAGCCTTCGTCAATCACAACATCAATTACCTCGCGGATATCATAGGGCTGCGAAGCATTTTCGGGCATAATGGTATTTAGCGCTTCCCTCGACTCATTTTTAATTTCGTAAGGAAGGCGCGGCGCTGTATCCTCGCAATTTTGCGGCATATAGCTCAATAGCCTTTTGATATTATTAATAGCTTCAATCTCGTTGGCACAGGCAAAATGTGTAACGCCTGATTTGGTGGCATGAGTATTAGCACCACCCAGTTCCTCGCTGGTTACCATTTCGTGAGTAACTGTCTTTACCACGTTAGGCCCTGTCACGAACATGTAGCTGGTGTTCTCCACCATCAATATAAAATCCGTAATGGCGGGAGAATACACCGCGCCGCCTGCGCATGGCCCAAGTATAGCCGATATCTGCGGCACCACGCCGGATGCCATGGTGTTCTTATAAAATATATCAGCGTAACCGCCAAGAGAAACCACCCCTTCCTGTATGCGCGCACCTCCTGAATCATTTAAGCCAATAACCGGAGCGCCGTTCTTCATAGCCAAGTCCATTATCTTGCAGATTTTTTCGGCATGTGTTTCGGATAGCGAACCGCCGAATACGGTAAAATCCTGCGAGAAAACATACACTAACCGGCTGTTTACGGTACCATAACCGGTTACCACTCCATCGCCGGGGTATTTCTCTTTTTCCATCCCAAAATCAGTCGACCGGTGTGACACCAGCATGCCAATTTCCTGGAATGAGCCTTCATCCAATAAAAAATGTAAGCGCTCTCGCGCGGTAAGCTTTCCTTTTTTATGCTGACTTTCTATGCGCGCCTTACCGCCACCTAAAAGGGCCTCGCTGCGCTTTTGGTTCAATAATTTAATCTTGCTATCCACAATTTAGATTTATGAATGCAAGATGGTGATTTTAGGCGAAAGGTGAAAGGTTGTTGATTAAGTTGATTGGGTTGGATTGAGTTGATTGGGTTGGATTGAGTTGATTGAGTTGGATTCGGTTTGTTGGAACGTTTGAAGATTGAAAAGTTGTAAGGCTGTCAATCCTATATCAAAATGTCTGCGTCATCAGCTACATCTGCCGGCATCAATACCCAAACTGGCGAAATCCTCTCTCTCAAAAATCATGTAGCCCATTTGTTACTATGCTTTAAATCAGTAGGTTAAACCTTAGATGCGTTTTTTATTCCAACCAGTAAAACCACTATAAACCATCATGAAAAAGCTTATCATCATATTTATCCTGGCGGGATGTTTCACTAGTGCATTCGCTCAGCTCAATGCAAAAAATCGCGAAGACGGCCTTTTCTCTATTGGAATAGGGCCCAATCAAATGTTTTATAATAATGGAGATTTTAACAGGTGGACTATGGCCAATTATAATATACTCAAAAAAAATTCAACAGGTTTCTTGTTTGATTTGGGATATACCGATAAACATTGGGGCGGCGGGCTTTCTATCGGGTACTCTTCCCCCTTAATGAATTTTATAGGTTATGTTGGTTATAAGCTTACCGGCAGGTACACTGCGATATCCTCATGGTTGAATGTGCAATTGGGCGAAATATCTGCAAGATTCAAAAACATCGCACCGGTAAATTACCCGCTCACCGACGACGAAATGGGCCAAAAGATGGAGCTGCACTATAATGCCGGATATGTCGGCCTATCCAGCAAAAACTATATTAATTCTTTACACCGGAATATAAAGGTGGGGAAAGAAAAAATTCCTGTTAATGTTGGTTTTTACGCCTCGCTGGGCTTTACGCCATTTGCACGCAACTGGCGCTACGGCTACTATTCTTACAGTGATAACGATACCACTTTTGTAAATCGCAAGGTCGGTACTATACCAAAGATGAGTAAGGTTTATGGGAATGCGGGTGTATTTGTTTCTTTCTAAATGGGATTTCACCGATTTGGGAATGATTGCACCGATTTTTGAGCGCAGATTTTAGCTGATTTATTGATAACGCAGATGCTTGATCAATAACCGGCGACAAACGATCAATATTCTAATCTTCTCATGTTTTTTTATCGGTGAAATCATTGTCAATCGGTGAAATCACAAAAAATGAAATCACAAAAAATAAAACCTTTTAACCAGCTCTCAGCTTTTATAGATAAACCATATTATGAACCCGTATCAGCAAAAGTGGGTAGATCTTTTACGAGCCGCAAATATCCCCGGCTGGAAGATAGAACCGCAGGATGAAAATATATACGTAGAAATGCCGCATATTACCGATTTGAAATTGATAAGGGATAACCTGCCTTCAACGTTAGCAGCTATGTCTTTAGATATTAATGAGCCTCACGAGCGTTTGAAATTTCTTTTTCATAACGGTTACGAGAATTTTGAATATGTATTGAATCCTGAAAAGGAAAATTTGGAAGGCGGGAGTTAACGGCTATTCCATCTGCCTCATCCGCGAAATCAGCTGACATCTGCGATCAAAATCGGTGTAATCCCTTTATAATTTAGCCCGGGTAGACAATATCACCACGCTCATGCCCATAATCGCTATGAAAACAAATGATGCCCTTAATGTAGCCAGTCCAGCAATAAAGCCAATTACCGGCGGACCAACCAGGAAACCGATGAAGCCTATAGTAGACACTGCAGCCAGTGCTACCCCCGCCGACATTGTTGTTGATTTACCAGCGGCGCTGTAAACCATCGGCACTACCGACGATACGCCCACACCTACCAGCATAAAGCCACCCATTGCTGTATATAGGTGAGGAAAAATGACCGCAATAAGCAAGCCTGTAAGCGTTAATGAACCGCTCACCTGCAATGTGCGCTTTAATCCGAATTTACCTGCAAATAAATCAGCCACGAACCTGCCGCTTGCCATGGTAAGCATAAAAGCAGTGAAACCTGCTCCCTGCAAAGCTATTGGTGCGATTACTACCTTTTTGAAATAGATAACGCTCCAGTCGAACATGGCGCCTTCGCAAATCATCGAACAAAAGGCGATACTACCTAAGGTAAGCAGCGGCATCATTTGTTTCAGGCGATCGCGAAGTGAAATGCTTGCGGCCTTTTTATCCTTAGGCGCCACTCCGGCATCATCCACCAGGTATCTTGAGGCGACGGCCACCCCGGCTGCAAGGATTACCAGTACGGTAATAAAGTGGCGGAAAGGATTGATATGGTTGGCGATCATAGCTGTGCCTATACCTGCACCCACAAAACCTGCCAGGCTCCAAAGTCCATGAAAAGACGCCATGATGGGCCTTTCATACATTCGCTCTGTAGCAACGGCCTGCGTATTAACCGAGATATTAACGGCATTGCTGGCAAACCCGAAACAAACCAGGCAGATTATCAACTGAAAGGGATTTTGAGCAAGGCCGAGAAAGCTGAGACAAATGCCATACACAACGATAGCACCCAGCAGCACTCTCTTGCTGCCTACTTTGGTAATAGCCCAACCCGAAAATGGCAGCGATAACATCAAACCCACGGGCAGTGAAAACAACACCGCACCTAAGCCAGCATCAGTCAGGCCTAAGTTTTGCTGCACGGTTGCAATGCGCGATGCCCAGCTGGAGAAACACAAACCGGCCATAAAAAACAAAACCCCCACAGCAATGCGGAGTGTCCTGCGGGTATGGGAAGGTTTTATACTTATTGTTTCTGCCATATCTGTTTTCAGCGGCACTAAGTGTATTTTTTACACTTAGTGCCGCTGATACAAAAATAGACTAATTTATAATGAATTAAAAGTCTGGCTTTAATCTTTACTTAAAGATTAAATAAACTGCCGGGTTTACTTATTAATATTGAATGAACCAAGGCAATGCTTGTAAACCTTGTTGCTGCTTTTATCAATCATGTCGCAGCTAAAGGTACCTTGCGTATTGGTTTCGCTTAAAACGGTAACTATTACTTTAGCCTGTGCACTAATATCGATCCTGAAATTACCGGCTTCCATATCCGATAAGTCGAAGGTGCCGGAAGTTGCAGAAGGGAAAACCACTATACCTTTGGCATCGGCTGTAGCACCTTCAGCGGCAAGGGTGGTTTGTCCGTTGGCAAAACCCGTTGTACCCACAGGAAGCACGTTAAAGGCAGCGTTGTTATTAAAGATATAAGTGATATCGCCGATTTTAACCTGTATGTTGTTTGCATCGCCGATCGGTAGCCCGTTTCCATCATTTTGAGACGATGTATTGTCTGAAGGGTCAATCGCGGTAACATCGGAAGGGTATACAGGTGCATCAAGCTTACATGAAGCTATGCTGCATGCGATAAATAGCGCAAAAATAATTTTAGCGTAGGTTCTTCTCATATTAGGGTATGTGAGGCATTGCTGCCGGGTTTAACAATGCCCCAATACGGATTTTGGCCTCTGCAGGTTACATGTCACACGTTAGTTACAATCGCCTTCCGGTGTACACGACTGGCCGTCAATGATTTCTAACCGTGGTTTTTGATTTTCCTGCTGCCATTCGCCAAACGCTTTTGCCAGCGATTGCTCGAATACCTGCGCCGCCTGCGCACCCGATACCGCATATTTATTATTCAGTACGAAGAAGGGTACGCCCTGTATGCCCAGGTATTGTGCGGTATCGATATCATGCCGAACGTCATCGGCATAAGCATCGCTGTTTAAAACCAGCTCGACTTCAGCGGTTTCAAGCCCGATTTGGTTACCCAATTCAATAAGCACTGCATTATCGTCAATATTCTTGCTGTCAGTAAAATATGCTTTAAACAGGGCTTCTTCTGCTTCAATACCTAAACCATGTTTCTTAGCCAGGTGGCTAAAACGGTGCGCTTTAAAACTGTTGGCTACTACGGCTTTGTCCATGTTATAAGTTAAGCCTGCTTCGGCAGCCATTTGGGTAACATGGTCGTTCATTTGGCGGGCATGGTCAATGGTCCAGCCTTTCCTGTCGGCCAGGTATTGGTTTATGCTGATGGTGGGGTCTGTTTCTAAATCGGGGTTAAGCTGAAAACTTTTCCATTCAATCTCAATTTCGTCTTTGTGCTCAAAATGCTCCATCGCCTGCTCAAACCTGCGCTTGCCGATATAGCAGAAAGGGCACATTACATCGCTCCAAATTTCAACTTTCATAGTTTTTGTTTTATAATAGCAAAGTTAATTCACAACTTTAACAACGGCGTAAGCCGAAAGTAAAATTGCCCAATACAGACCCTACACATGAAAACTACCGGAAAATTTCTTTTCATAACATTACTATCCTTTAGCCTAAGCTTCAGCATTTTCGCGCAGCAAAAAACTAAAGATGAGCAGGATAACCTTTACAGCGCCGGTTATGCAAGCGCCTTCATCGGCGGACTATACGATGCCTGGTATCCATACAAAAACCTGCACCAGCATGGTGATTTTGGCCTGGGGGCACCCGCTAAGCTGGATGGAGAATTGATTATGCTTGACGGAAAACTTTATAAAACACAAGCCACCGGCAAAACCAGCGCGATTAGTGACGCCGACCAAACACCTTATGCGGTAGTCTGCTTTTTTAAGGCGAAACAATCCTTTAAACCCGGGCGGCAGTTGAACAAAGCCACACTTTTTAAATACATGGACAGCCTGCTGACCAATCAAAACGGCATCTATGCTATTCATATCAGCGGTAATTTTAAATATGTGAAAACACGCGCATTCCCTTCCGTTGAACAAAAACCTTATGTGCCACTTGCCGCAATGCTGGACAGGCAGCACTTTTTTGAGTTTAATAGTATTAAGGGCGATTTGGTTGGCTATAAGCTACCGACCTTTATGGAAGGGCCGCATATCAGTGGTTATCATTTTCATTTTTTATCTGCTGATAAAATGTCCGGCGGGCATATTATCGATGTGATTGCTGATGATGTTACTATTGAAATTGATACGCTAAGCAGCTACACGATGGAGCTGCCGCAGATGGATGATTTTAAGAAGTTTGATTTTAAGAAAGATAGAAAAGAGGAGATTAAGAGTGTGGAGAATGGGAAGAAGCAGTGACCACCCCCATTTGTCATTGCGAGTATCCATCAGGGGGTAAACCCTGAAAAAAACAGCAATGACGTACAGGTAAAAAATCTTGTCATTGCGAGGAACGAAGCAACCTCGTCGGCATGCTTATCCGCTATGCATTGTCGACGACTATCGACGAGGTTGCTTCACTCGTACCTCGTTCGCAATGACAAAGAAGGTAAACTTACCTGCTGACTATCAACAACTTACAAACACGTCATTATAAGCGAGGAACGAGCGCGGCAACCTAGTCCCTTTGCATAGCCGCTACGCAAGTTCAATAACATAGCGACGAGGGTGCTTCGTTCCTCGCAATGACAAAGTTTGATGGCATCATTTATGCTTTCGCTGCTGCCAACGAATCACTAAATGCCTTAACCAAAAACTGGTTATCAGTCCTTAGCAATGTTTCATTAACCTGCAACTTCATAGCGCCATCCGGACCAGCGCCGCGGATGATTACTTTATGATTATCGTATAACGCCTTTCGGAATTTCTTTACGTCAGTACCCGCGGTGAGCTTAAAATCGAAGATATTACTGCCGTTTTTTAATGCAGTGATGCTGATACCCGGAACTTTATTCAGCTTTTCAAAAAGGTCGGTTGCCTGGGCGGCCGTTTTCTTCAGGCGTTCTTCCAGGCCATCCAGGTTATATAAAGCCATAGCCGCCTTGCTCCAGTTCATGAAAACAGTGCCGCCGTGAACCTTTATCAAATGCTCCATTTTATCGATTACAGCTTTATCGCCGCATAAAATCGCACCGCCATCGGCACCGAGGTATTTATATAATGAAATATAAACCGTATCGAAAAGAGCGGCATAATCGGCAATAGGCGCACCGCCAAAGGCAGACGCAAGGTAAAGCCGCGCACCGTCCAAATGCATTTTATAACCCTTGCTGCGACAGTACTCCGATATTTTCTTAATCTCTTCAATCGGTACCTGCCTGCCATCACAACGGCGAACCGGGTTTTCTATAGCCACCGCCCCTATCCCACTCTTAAAAACCTCGCCGTCGTTGGTGTATTCAATACCTTTCTTTAGATCATCCAGCGTAAAATAAGTTTCATTGGGGGCCAGCGGCATCAGGCGTTTATTATAGACCGATTGAGCCGCGTCTGCCTCATCGCGGTAAATGTGGCTGGTGTCCTGCACAAATATCTTGGTGTTTTCGCCGCTCAGCACCGATATAGCCAGCTGGTTAGCCATGGTACCTGTTGGCATATAAATAGCCGCTTCCTTTTTGGTTATCTCGGCAAATTTTTTCTGCAGAGCCGCTACCGCCCCCCCATTGCCATAAACATCAGCTTTGATCGGGTCTTTTTTACTAATCTCCTGCAACTTGGCAATGTATTCATCTGGTGGGTAGTGGATGCCGTCGTCAGTAAACGAAATCAGCTGCGGCGTAGGTGTGTCTTTGGGTTCTTCAATCTTAACCGCTTCGGCTCTCGACAGCGATGGCAACAGGGCAGGCACCATAGCCAGGCCTGATAATTTCAGGAAGTTTCTTCGTTTTAGCTCGTTCATAACCGGTCGTTTTAATGGTCAAGGGTAGTTAATCAATATTAAGCATTTGTTTGCGCTTACTAAAGTATAGTCGCCCGGCGGGTAATAATGTTACAAAAAAGGAGCTGCTTTTGGCAACTCCTTTAGTTGTAAAATAGTCAACTACTACGCCAATGTTTATTTTGACGTCAGCCGCAATCGCTTCGAGGGTTTGCTACTTCAACTAAGCAGCAAGAAGACTACAGCATATCCCACCGTCAGGGCAACTAAGGCCCCCCATTTTCCAGCCAGGGGTGCAAGGGTATTTGTCGTCCCCTTGATCTCCGTCGATACAAAATGTGTCCGGCATGGGACCGTTTGCGCCGCAAATTTCTGGCGGCTGTTGCACACCACCTTTTATGTTTTTCATTTCCATCCGTGTAAGTGCATCACCTAACGTCAGTGCTGCAAGGTTTAGTTTTTTCATTGTTTTTTATTTTAAGTTATATAATATTTCGTTTTTCATTATCAATTGTAAGTTAGTGCTAATTCAATTAATTAAAATAAGTCTAAATTTTTATTTAAAATCTTCCACTGTTACACCAGTGTTCGTTTTAACGTCGGTCACGGTTAATTCAAACGTCTGCTCCTGCCCCCCGGCTGATTGGCTAATGGTTTGCTTATATGGCATCAGCACGTTGCCTACTTTACGATAGTCGCTCAACTCGATAGTTGAGTTGATGGTATTAGCCCCCTGCACGGTTGAATTTTCAACCTTAACCAGCAATTTGTTTTTTACATCGTAGTATTCGGTTGACACTTTACCGGTAGGATCCGTAACACTCACCTGGTAAGCGTCAGAGCCGTTTACCTTTTGGGTTCCTTTAACAGCCAGTTTGAATGCAGGATTGCTTAGGTAATCCAATTGCTCGGTAAGCTGGGTGAAGGCTTTTTTCTGGGCGACTTCGGCGGCATCCATATCCTTTTTATTGGGGCCTTGCTGCTGGTAACCTTTTTCGCCATCAAATAACTCCTTCATTACCACATTGCCACCCATCGTCATAGACATTGTTTCCTTGTTGGGCGTCATTTTCTTTTGCACTACATTCAGCTTCATCCCTTGCACCGCCATATCCATAGTGGTAACTGTCGAGGTTATCTTTTTCAGCTCCGCCTCACCGCCAACAGCGGCTATGTAACCTTTTATTATATCAGTCGCACTAACGGCTGGTACTGCAGCAGATGAATTGCTTTCAGTTACCGGGTTGGCGTACTTATCGTACATTTTTACGGGGTAGCCACTTTTCTTCAACCCTTCAAGCATTTGCGAAGCAGCACCCACTACTACCACACGGGTATTATCGTAACTAAAATATTTTCGGGCAACACGCAGGATATCGTCGGCTGTTACAGCGTTTACTTTCTGCAGGTACGTCTTGTAAAAATCAGCCGGCAAATCGTTTATCAGGATATTACTGGCGAAAGTCGCTGTGCGCGCAGGGTCTTCCAGTCCTAAAGCGAATGAACCATTGTAAAGCGCTTTGGCAGTATTCAACTCTTCTTCTGATACCTTTTCTGTACGAATGTGCTTAATTTCACTTAAAAATACTGTAACAGCACTGTCAACTTTAGCGTTTCTAACGGCAGCCGACGCATCAAACGTTTCCTGGAAGCGACCGCTACCTAATTGTGAATAAGCACCGTAAGTGAACTTATATTTTTCACGCAAACTCATGAACAAACGACTATCAGGTCCGCCGCCCAAAATATAGCTGGCCAAAATAGCCGGGAAATAATCCGGGTTATTTTTCTTCAAATCAACCAGGCTAATTACATTTATTTCCGATTGAACGGCGTTTGGCACATCAACCACATCAATCTCTGTTTTTGCGGGATTAGGCACCTCGGCAAGCTTTGGCAAGGTAAGGGTTGCGCCTTTCCAACTACCTAAAACTTCGGTGGCCAATACTTTAGCAGCTTCCGGCTTAATATCACCAATGATGGTTAAATATCCCCTTGATGGCGTGATATATTTAGCATAAGCATCTTTAACATCCTGCAGCGTAAGCGCCTGTATGCTTTCCTCGGTTTCAAACTCACCGTTCGGATGATTTTTGCCATAAGCCAGCGCGTTATCTACCCTGTTGGCGATAGCAGGCGCACTCTTGGCCGACGATTTCAAACCGGTAATGGTCTGGCTTTTCAGCTTGTCGAACGATTCCTGTGTAAAGGCCGGCTCTTTCAAGCCTGCACCCATCAGGGTAAATGCTTCCTTAAAATAGCGTGTAAGTGCCGATGCATAGCCGCCGGAAGAGCTCAGGCCCACGTTAGCGCCCAGCTTTTCGCTGGCTTCATCAAATACTGCTTTGGGCATGGTTTTGGTGCCTTCGTTCAGCATCTGGCCCATTAAATTCATAACGCCTGCTTTAGTTCCCTCAGTTATCGGGCCTGCGTCAATCAGGTAGTTTGCCGATACTTTAGGCAGGGTATGGTTTTCCACCACCAGCAAGGTAATGCCGTTGGGTAAAGTATATTTTACAGGGTCTTTTATGGTTAATACCGGTGCCGGGCCTGGTTTGGGCTGTTTGGTACGGTCTATAGTTTGCGCCTGTGCATATTGCATCAATAATGCCCCGGCAGCTATCATTATATATTTTTTCATGATTTTCTTCGTGATATGGTTAATTATTGAGCTTTTCCTTTTCCGGGTAAATAATACAGAACCAGGCGCTGGTTAGCGTTAAGGTATTTGCGTGCAGCATCCCTTATTTCTTCGCGGGTTACCGAGCGTATCTCCTCCAGCTCCTTGTTAACGTGGCCGGTATCTTTATGATAAAAAGTATAGCCATTGCTTAAGCTTTCAGCCACACCTAACATGCGGGTATTAGCACTCACAAAGTTATTCTCGAACTGGTTTTGCAGCTTCTGGTATTCTTCGGGGCTGATTAAATCGGTTTGCAGTTTTTTAATCTCCTCGTCCATATCAGGCAGCAACGTGGCCGGGTTGGCGCCGCCGTTTGGCAAAGCACCTAAAATATACATGCCGTAATCCTCCAAAGCATAGTTGAAAGCTACCACCTGCAATGCGTTCTTCTTCTCATCCACCATCTTTTTGTACATGCGCGAGCTGGCACCGCCCGATAACAAAGTCGAGATCATCTGCATCACCCTTGAATCATGCGTGTCACGGCCCGGTACGCGGAATGCCTCAATCATAAACGGAAGCTGTGCGTTGGCATCGTAAGCGGTATCCGTAATTTGTTTGGTGATAGGCTCTTCCTCAATTTTGGTATAAACTACGTCAGCGCCTTTTGGAATATCGCCAAAGTATGTTTTTACCATGTCTTTTGTTTTAGCGATGTCAATGTCACCGGCTATGGTCAATACAGCATTGTTGGGTACATAGAATTTTTTGAAGAAGTCCTTAAACTCATCCAGTTTCGCTGCATCAAGGTCTTTCATGGTGCCGATCACGCCGCGGTGGTACGGGTGCTTAGGAAACAAGTCGGCGCTGATGGTGGTGATCAGGTTACCGTAAGGACGGTTATCAAAGCTCTGGCGCTTTTCTTCCTTCACTACCTCATTCTGTGTTTTTACGCCGATTTCATTAATAACGGGGTGCAGCATACGCTCGCTTTCCAGCCACATACCGGTTTCCAATTGATTTGATGGGAATACTTCATAGTAAAAAGTACGGTCCTGCGTGGTATTGGCATTGTTCTGTCCGCCATTGGCCGATACTATCTTAAAAAACTGCCCGCGCTTAATGTTGTCACTGCCTTCGAACAGCAAGTGTTCGAAGAAATGGGCAAATCCGGTACGGCCTTCTGCTTCATTTTTCGAGCCTACGTGATACATCACGCTTACTACAGCCACCGGCGCTTTTTTGTCCTGGTGCAGAACTACGTGCAGGCCGTTAGGCAAATCGTATTCTGTAAATTCAACTTTCTGCGCATTCACCTGCAGGCCAATCAGGGAGGCGACTGCAGACGCAAAAAGAACTTTTTTATTTAATTGCATAGTTAATAATTGTTTCAGGCTAATGTATTAATTGATTTTGATTTCTTTTCATTTCGGAAGTCGGAATTTCGATTTCGAAATTGGTTTGATTTGATTTAGGCTTATTATTATTTGAACTAATTGCGGCTTAACTAATCTCTAATCTCCAATTAACTATTCACTAATCTTAATCCTCCCTTCACACTAAATCTGTTAATTTGCGTTATAATAGGCTTTAAAGATAACGAATAAGGTAGTTAATGAGTCGTTCCTTCAAAATAAAAATTATTGTACCACTGGCCATCGTGCTTTTTGCGGGTGCTTACGGTCATCATAAGCATGTTGCGCGCGAAACTGATATCACCGGGAAGCTGGACAGCAAGCAGATGAACGAAACATCAGGCATCGCCGCTTCCGGCATTGATTCTAATATTTATTATGTGCATAACGACAGCGGCGATACGAGCCGATTTTTTGCAATAACCGCAGATGGCAAATTAAAATCGACAATGTATTTTAAAGGCGATGCGAAAGCCAGGCTGGGCGTTTTTGATTGCGAGGATATTGCTGTAGGGCCGGGTCCGGTTAAGAATAAAAGTTATGTTTATTTAGGGGACATTGGCGATAACTCAGCTAAACGCCGCTACCTTACTATTTACCGTTCCGAAGAAAATGCGGCGTGGCTCAAAAATGAGGTTAATAAAACCGATGCCGTCCCCCTGCATTTAAAATACCCGGACGGACCACGGGATGCTGAGACCTTGATGGTTGACCCGGTTGAACGCTTATTGTACATCGTTTCCAAAAGACACGACTCCGTAACGGTTTACACTACCCCGCTTAAATACAAAGGCAATGACACTGTTACAATGACCAAGCGTTGCAAACTGTTTTTCCCAGGATTAAAAGTATTTAAATGGATAACCGCAGGCGATATATCAAAGGACGGCAAGCAGGTGGTTCTGCGCAGCTACGAAAAAGTTTATTATTGGCAACGCAATGGTAACGAGCCTATCTGGAAAACCATGCAGGGCAAACCACAGGTACCTTTTTATGTTCCTGAAAAGCAAGGCGAAGCGATAGGGTTTTCTGCCAATGGTAAAGGCTATTACACCACCAGCGAAGGTGTTTACGCACCGATATATTATTATAAGGTGCCGTAGGTTAGGGATCAGAGGCTGGTGGTCAGGGATTAGAAAGAACTTTTTGGCTTCTGACCAAAGACTTTAGACTCAAGACTGTTATTCCACCGTATTCGCGTAACCGTTTATATAATCCCTTGGCGACACGCCGGTAATGCTTTTAAATACGTAATTAAAATTGGTGATGCTGTTAAAACCGCAGCTATAAGCGATGGTGGCGATGCTTTTGGGCTGACCGTTTACGAGCATTTTGCAGGCCTCATTTATCCTTACTTTATTGATGAAATTTACCAGCGTGTGCCGGGTATGTTTCTTAAAATAACGGCAAAAGGCCGTAGGCGTAAGATGGGCCTGCGCCGCAACATCCTCCAATGTTAACGGGCTAGCATAATTCTGCATAATGTAGTTGTATACCGATGCAATGCGCATACCCTCGGGATCGGTCATAGAAAAGGCATAGCTGCCGGAGGATAATGGCTGCGGATCGTGAATGGTTGTTAGTATATTCAATACTTCTATAAAGCGGTAAAGCTGCTCTGCGCCGCCGGTGTGTTGTATGATGGTTATCTTTTTCACCATATCGGCATACATCATGTCGGGAACCTTAAATCCGCTGGGGTGCTGGTTGATGAATGCCAATACGTTCTTCATTTCAGGCAATGCAAATAAGGCCGAAAGCTTCCCTGTGGGATTAAAGAATATGGTTATTGCCCGTACTTCCTTGTCGCTATCCGTCAGAAAATAAGCAGGGTCGCTTTTAAACAGGTGGGGCAAGTTGGCGCCTATCATATAAATTTCACCCTCGCGGAAAACATGCATATTGTTACCGGCCAGCAACGTGCCTTCGCCTTTTTGTATCCAGGTTATCTGTATTTCGGCATGACGATGTAAGTAGGTATAAAAATGAGGAAGTACTTCTTCCTGCACCATGATAGAATGGTCGTGCGGAACAGGAATGGTAAAGGGCAGTACTTTCATTTGGTAAATTTAGTGATTAAGTTGATTAGGTGAGTGGTTGATTAAGTTGATTAGGTTGATTAGGTTGATTAGGTTGATTAGGTTGATTAGGTTGATTAGGTTGGAACAAAACCTGGGAATACCGTGTTTTAATAGAAATGAGATTTATCAAGTTTTGAAAGTGGTAAATCTATTTTATAAATTACGTCATGTCATCAAGTAATAAAATAGAACTCACCAAAGGCGACATCACTAAATTAGCAGTTGATGCCATTGTAAACGCAGCCAATACGTCTTTGATGGGCGGCGGCGGCGTGGATGGCGCAATACACCGTGCAGGTGGGTCAGCCATTTTAGATGAATGCCGCGATATTGTTGCCCGGCAAGGCCGTTGTAATACCGGTGAGGCTGTGATAACTACCGCCGGTAAAATGTCATCCAAATATGTAATACATACCGTTGGGCCTGTTTGGAATAATGGCAAATACCACGAAGAAGAAAAGCTGGCTAATTGCTATAAAAACTCGCTGCGATTAGCGGTGGATAATGATTGTAAGACCATCGCCTTCCCAAACATCAGTACCGGTATTTATCATTTTCCGAAAGATCGCGCAGTGAAGATTGCCGTTGATGCGGTAAAGGAATTTTTGTCAAAAACAGATAAAGTCGAAAAGGTAATTTTTGTGTGTTTTGATGAGGAGAATTATGGATTGTATGAAAACCTGCTTAGATAGCAATCTTAAAAAAATCCATGCAATTTCGAGCGACAGCGAGAAACCTTTTGAACTATAGATAGTTCGCTATACATACAGCAAAAGGTTTCTCCTCGTTCCTCGTCGAAATGACATAAAGGGTATGATTGTCAATTATACCTATCCGGATTAAACAATTCAGCATCAATTGCCGGTTTTTGTTCATTAAACGCATCAGCAATTATTTTACCGGTAGCAGGGGCTAAGCCTAAACCAATCATAGCATGACCCGTGGCAATGGCCAGGTTATTATATTTTTTAGTTACACCGATATATGGCAAACCATCAGGAGAACATGGCCTGAAACCAAACCAAACATCTTTTTCATCAGGCACAGCCAGCTTGAAATCAGGGAAATATTTCGGAACTGATTCAACTATACCTTTTACCCGGTTCATATTTACTTTGTCGTTTATTTTACCGATTTCCATGGTGCCACCGAAGCGGATGCCACCGTTCATCGGGGTAATGGCTACGCGCGCCTCGCACAGTATCGACGGTACGGTCATTTTCTTTACCGGGTTATTCACCATAAATGAGTAGCCTTTGCCCGGCATCAGCGGGATGCTCAACCCAGCCAGTTTTGCAATGCCCGGCGACCAGGAGCCGCCCGCTATCAAATATTTGTCGCAGGTATATTCTTTATCTTTCGTACTTACTGAATTTATCTTGCCACCATCGTGGTTAATCCGAGTCACCTCTGTGTGACGATGAATGCGGACTCCTGCATCTTCCAGGTACTTCACCAACAATTTCATCAGCTTATTTGGCGACATGTGCGAGTCGCAATGATAATGCACTGCACCTAAAATATCCAGATCGATTTCCGGCTGTAACTTTTTTGTTTCGGCAGGTGTAAGGTATTGCGCATCAAGACCGAGATTCGTTGCCTGCTCTATCATGTGCTTTTCTTCTTCCTCAACTTTCGGGGATTTAAACAGCATTAGGATGCCGTTATCCGTCAAATCAAAATTTAAACCGGAATCCTTTTCAAATTCGTGGTACAGCTTACTGCTATACAGCGAAATATCCCTTAAGCCACCGGCCGAGCGGTCTACATGCTTTTTGGTGGCGCTTTTCATGAACTTTAAGCCCCAGCCGATAAGGTCTTTATTTAAAGACGGCTTTACATAAAACGGACTCTTGCTGTCGAACATCCACCTGATGCCCTGCTCTATCATGCCCGGCGATGCCAGCGGCACAAAGTGACTGGGCGTAACCATGCCTGCGTTGCCGTGTGAACAATTGTCCGTTAGGTCGCCCTGGTCCAGGATATCTACTTCCCAACCCGATTTGTGCAGGTAATAGGCTGAAAACAGCCCTATTACTCCGCCGCCGATTATTATTGCTTTACTCATGTTCTATTAAAATCATTAACCTCTTTGTCATTGCGAGCGAGGTACGAGCGTGGCAACTTCGTCAATATTTGTGGCCGTTTTGCATGTTCGCTATGCATGATGACGAGATTGCTTCGTTCCTTATAATGACGAGGTTTTATAAGTCTGGGCTTTTTATATCACCTGGAACCCAAACGCGTACGGGTCATCATCATCAATTTTGATGGTGTTATAGCCATAAACCTTTGCCCAGCCTTCAATACCGGGAATTATTGCAGGTTTATCACCAATTGTTACCTCATCTTCAACTGTACCGATAAACTGGCTGCCGATGATGCTTTCGTGTATAAATTTATCGCCTTTTTTCAACTTGCCTTTGGCATGCCATTGCGCCATGCGGGCCGATGTACCGGTGCCACACGGTGAGCGGTCGATAGCCTTATCACCATAAAATACTGCATTACGGGCAGTAGCTTCCGGCGAGATAGTTTTACCAGCCCAAAGTATATGCGAGCAGCCGTTGATAGTTGGATTTTGCGGATGTACGAAGGTGTATTTTTCGTTTATGCGCTTACGCAGCACACGGCTCCATGATATTAGCTGGTCGGCGGTATAGTTTTCAAGCCCGCTGAAATTTGCCTGTGGATCTACAATGGCATAGTAGTTGCCGCCATAGCTAACGTCGACGGTAAGCATGCCCAAATCCGGGCATTCGACTTCAAGGTTTTCTGCAGCGAGGTACGAGGCTACGTTAGTAAGCTTTACAGATTTTACTTTGTTGCCTTCCTGCTTATATTCAATCAATACCAAACCAGCAGGCGCTTCCATCCGGATAACTCCCGGTATTTTTGGCACGATAAGGCTTTCTTCTACGGCAATGGTAATTGTGCCGATAGTACCATGACCGCACATGGGCAGGCAGCCGCTGGTTTCTATAAACAACACAGCAACGTCATTAGCCGGGTCATGAGGCGGGTAAAGTATACTACCCGACATCATATCATGTCCACGTGGCTCGAACATCAGGCCTTTGCGAATCCAGTCGTACTCTTTTAAAAAGTGCTGGCGCTTTTCGCTCATGTTATCGCCTTGCAGGTTTGGCCCGCCACCGGCAACCAACCGCACCGGGTTACCGCAGGTATGAGCATCTATACAGAAGAATGTCTTATTCATTTATTATTTGTTCATCAGCCATAGTGGAAGAGACTTACGAAGTTTTAAAAACTTCGTAAGTCTTATGCGCCAGGACTATTTTTTCCATTCATTATTAAACAACCGCCATATATTAAGCGGATTACTTGTCTTCAGTTCATCAGGCAGCAAGTCTTCGCTCCAGTTTTGCCAGCATACGGGGCGCACAAATCTTTTGATGGATGATGTACCTACTGAAGTAAATCTGCTATCAGATGTCGCCGGGAAGGGGCCGCCATGCTGCATGGCATTGCCAACTTCGACGCCCGTTGGGGGACCATTCAATATCACCCTACCCGCTATATCAGCCAACTTATCGGTAATATTTTTATAGTTAGCCAGTTCGTTACCATCTGCATAAATACTTGCGGTAAGCTGCCCGTGAAGTGAGTTTACTACCTGTTCCAGTTCCTCACGGTTATCGGCAACAATCAGCATAGAGTACGGCCCGAAAACTTCTTCCTTAAATTTTTCGTCGGAAAGAAATTCTGCCGCAGTTATTTCTGTTACCACGGGTACGCCCTGGTTACTTTTGGCTGTGTCAATCTTTTCTGATTTGGCGATTACCTTAACCGAGTCATCAGCCAGCATATTGCCGGCTAGCTTGTTGAAAGTAGCGCAAATACCCGGGGTGAGCATGGTTGATGACGTGATATTTTGTATCTCTGCTGCAAGCGTTGTTTTAAACTCTTCCAGGCCTTCGCCTTTTATGGTAATCAGCAAGCCCGGCTGGGTGCAGAACTGTCCTGCGTTATTGGTAATTGGGCCAGCCAGTTTGGCCAGCTCCGCAGGTCGGCTCTTCAAAGCTTCCGGCAATAATATCATGGGATTGATGCTGCCCATCTCAGCAAATACCGGGATAGGCTCATCACGCTCACGCGCCATTTTTACCAAAGCCATGCCGCCTTTAAGCGAGCCGGTAAAGGTTACTATTTGGGTTTTGGGATGTTTTACCAAAGTTTCGCCGATAGCGTAGCCATCATCATACAAAATGGAAAAAACACCTTCAGGCATTCCGGTTGACTCTGCAGCTTTGCGTATCGCTTCTGCAACCAATGCGCTCGTGCCGGGGTGTGCTGGGTGGGCTTTCACCACTACCGGGCAGCCCGCAGCCAATGCTGCAGCAGTATCTCCACCGGCAACGGAAAACGCAAGGGGAAAATTGCTTGCTCCGAACACCACAGCAGGGCCAAGCGGCACCATCATTTTGCGGATGTCTAATCGTGGCAGGGGCTGGCGGTCGAGAATTGCGGTATCGATAATTGCTTCAACCCACGAGCCTTCTTCAAGCACATCGGCAAACATTTTAAGCTGGTTAGTGGTACGGCCACGCTCGCCCTGTAAACGGGGGATTGGCAAGCCGCTCTCTGCTGATGCCCGCTCTAAAAGTGCATCGCCAATAGCAATGATTTCATCAGCAATTGCGCGCAAAAAGGCAGCCTTCTTTTTCGGGCCGATGCTGCGGTAGGTTACGAAAGCCTTATCGGCCAGGGCCATAGCTTCGTTGGCTTCGGCTATGCTGGCTGCATAAAATTCGCCGGGCAAATCAACGCCTTGCGCAGGGTCGACTGCTTTAAATTTATTTCCGTTTCCGGGCTGGTAGCTATTGCCTATTAAGTTTCTTGTTTCCATAGTAATGTTTGTTGATAAACAAAAGAGACTTACGAAGTTTTTGAAACTTCGTAAGTCTTAACACTCTATAAAAAACTTTGTCATTGCGAGCGAGGTACGAGCGCGGCAACCTCTTCGTTTTGCATGTTTGTTATGCACGGTGACGAGGTTGCTTCGTTCCTCGCAATGACAAAGTTTGTTAAGTTTAGTCAGACTTACGAAGTTTTTAAAAATTCGTAAGTCTTTCACATTTTTTTAACTAACCCCAGTCACGTCCACTTCTGCTTCCGCACCCCAGCTGCCTACGGGCAATTCAGGACGGTTGGCGATGGCGTTATCTATGATTGCCAATATACGTTTACGTTCTTCGCCAGCCAATGGCAAGCGTGGTGCACGAACGGTTTCGGTACCCAGGCCGGTTTGTTTTTCGGCAAGCTTGATGTATTGTACCAGTTTAGGATGAATATCCAGTTCCAGCACCGGTAAAAACCAGCGGTAAATAGCCAGCGCTTCCTGGTGACGGCCTTGTTTTGCTAAGTTGAATATCGCAACAGTTTCACGCGGAAAGGCATCTACTAAACCTGCAACCCAGCCATCGGCGCCCATAAATAAGCTTTCCAATGCTAACGTATCCACCCCGCATAATAGTTTAAAGCGGTCGCCAAAACGGTTTATCATTCTTGTTACATTGCTTACGTCGCGGGTCGATTCTTTTACAGCCTGGATGTTATCATATTTAGACAGTTCTTCAAACATATCCAGCGTAACCTCGATTTTATAATCAATCGGGTTATTGTATATCATGATGGGCAGCGGGGTGCTTTTAGCAACGGTAATAAAATATTCTATCGTTTCCTGGTCGTCTGCCTTGTAGCGCATCGGCGGCAGCATCATTAAGCCATCAGCGCCATATTTCAGGGCGTTTTCAGCGCACTTTAAAGCTGCCCTGGTGGTTTGCTCGGCGATGTTTAATATCACGTAGGCACGCTTATTCACTGTTTTTACAGTCTGTTTTAACAGCTCGATTTTTTCTTCATCGTTTAAAACGCTGGCCTCGCCAAGTGAACCGCCAATGATGATGCCTTTTGCGCCGGCTTCCAGCTGCGCTTCGATATTTTTATCAAATGCGGCAAAATCCATTTCGTCATTTTCGTTGAACTTTGTGGTTACCGCCGGGAATACCCCTTTCCAGATTACGCTCATGTTATTGTTTTTTGTTTCTATATCTTATTCTAGTTTGTCATTCTGAGCAATAGCGAAGAATCTTTAACGTCATGCGTCGTACTCATGCACGTCGACTACCTGTCAATTTACTACCTGTCGCTTGTATAAGATTCTTCGCTATCGCTCAGAATGACAAAAATTTGTATCTTCTACTTACTCAACCTCACCAGCATCACCCCATGCGGCGCTACTTTTGCCGAATAAGTGCTGCCATTGCTGATAATATATTTCTGCTGCCATACGTCGCGTATTTTGGTCAGCCCTTTAAAATCTTCGTCGTTACGGTTGATGGTAATGGTTTGATACTTGTCTGATGTATTAAACAATCCCACAGCTTTACTGCCATCGGCCATTTCTTTTACCCAAACCTGGTAATCGGCTGTTTTTGTAGCCTGGCGTGCGCCTTTGCCGGCAGCGTCCTGGTCTATAGCCAGTACTTCGTCGTTGGTGAGCAAGTTTAAGGTAAACCTGTCCAGCTTGCCCATATCGCAGCCAATCAGTAACGGCGACGAAATTAGGCACCAAAGGCTGATGTGAGTGTACTGCTCATCCGGAGTCAGGCGTGTATTATGCTGGTTATCACCCCATCCCACTTTACCAACCACCAGCATATCGGGGTCGTTAAAATGACCGGGTTGCGAATATGGCGCATCGGCGGTCTGGTTAAAGCCGATAGTACTCATGCTTTCCCATGTGTCGGTGATATCGCCGGTTGAGCGCCAGCTGTTACCGCCAACTTCTGCGCCCCATTTCCAAACCTCGCCCATACCATACTGGCAAAAGCTGAACATAATATCGCGTGGCACCTTGTTCAACGCTGCCCGCATCACCTGGTAAGGTTTCTTCATATCATCCAGGTTCGGGTTTTTAGCCGTTACCTCGCTGTATGAGCACCAGTCGTATTTTAAATAATCTATGCCCCAATCGCCGTAACTCTTGGCATCCTGCTCCTCATGCTGCCAGCTACCAAGGTAACCACCGCAGGTACGCGGACCAGGCGACGAATAAATACCCATCTTTAAGCCCAGGCTATGCACAAAATCTGTGGTCGACTTCATGTCCGGGAACTTTTGATTGGTTACAATCTTGCCATCGCCTGCGCGTTTTTCTGCTTCCCAGCCATCATCGATATTTACATAATTCCAGCCGTAGGCGCTTAGCTTTTCAATCATGGTTTTGGCGGCTACACGTACCCGCTCGTCATTAACACTTAAACCGAAGGCGTTCCAGCTGTTCCAGCCTAAAGCGGGTGTAAGCCCTATCACATCGCCAATTTTTATGGTTAGCTTTTTTGATTTTGTGCCGAGGTCATTCTTTACAGTAAGTGTTACCGCATAATCGCCTTTCTGATTAACTACGCCAGTAATTACTCCGGTGCTGGCATCCAACTTTAAACCTTCAGGTAAACCCTCCGCTGCATAGGCTAAAGGTTTTTTACCGCTGGCCGGAATTAAATAAATAAACGGATTACCCGGCCTTGCCCCATAAACATCCGCGCCATTAATTTTTGGTTTGGCACTTGGATAAGGTGTCAATATATAAGGCGTGCCATCAGTTTTGGTAACCGATTCACCAGACTTCTCTTCCGTAAAAGTATAGCTTACCACGTATGATTTCTTTTCGAGCCTGGCTATGTTGAATGTGTAATTAAAAGGCTTATGCGCGGTAAAATTAGCGTCGTTTGTTTTTTGATAAAGCACAGTACCATTTTCAGGGTCGGTTACTTTGAAAGCCAGCTTTCCTTTGTAATCATAATTGCTGTTGGCTGTCAGCTTAACGGTTTTACTCAGGCTATTATTTTCGCCGAACACAAATGCTGCATCGGTATTGATTACAACAGGGTCCATAAGGCTTGCCATGCTGATAGCAAACTTGTTGCCGTATAATCCGCCTCTTCCGCCGGTATCAAATATTCTTATTGCCAGCACATTGGCTTTATCCCAATGGATAGCAGGGTTGTTTGCAGCAATGGTGTACCTGCGCGGGCCATAATTGCCGTCTTTTATCGTACCCTTTTGTCCGCCGTACTTAGCTACCAACTGGCCGTTAAGGTAAATTTCGTCGTTATCGTCAACGTCGTTTAATACCAGGCGAAGGCTATCTTTTAAAAAGGATTTTTCTTTTAATGATGAAGGGATAGTTAAGTGCAAGCGATACCAGCCAAAGCCGTCGACACCTTTATAACCCTGTGCTTCCCAGTCGTGAGCAAGGTCGATAGGTTTCCAGTTGCTGTCATCGAAACCGGGTGCAGCCCAGTCCATTGAATCACCGATAGAGAATTTCCATCCCTTGTCGATAGAAATTTCCTGTGCTGAAGCCTTAGAAGTGATTGCCGCAGCTAAACAAATAAGCAGTAATAATTTTTTCATGCTGATGTGGTTTGTTCGGCCAGAAATGATGCCGTCTGCAACAAACTTACAAAAATCAAAATTACGGCTTCCTTATTTTTTTATTGGATATTTTTTAGCAGATTATAGCGAGATATTAACTTATTGAAGTTGCCAAATTGTTTAATTAGGATAGGATAGTGTTAAAATCTAACCAATGGCTCCACTACAGAAATTTATCAAATAGCTGTCTGTACCGACTTCAAGGACCTCGATGTTGGTATGTTAATAAATTATCAATCGATATAATACTGTCTACCTAAAGTTAACATACACTTTACTTTAATATTTAACACCGATTCTACTTTTGCTGCCATAAAACAAGCTCGCTAAAAAAAAACATCAACAAACAAAAATTAAAAGCTATGAAAACCAGGAAACTTATTTTTACTGCTTTGTTAATGTGCTGCTTTTTTACAGGTTTTGCCACCATTGAGGGCATGAATGGTAAATGGTCAGGTCTTTTAAAAACCGACCAGGGTGATGAATATCCGTTGTTGTACAATTTTAAAATCAATGGCGATAAGCTTACAGGTACCGCTAAAACTCCTAAAGGCGATATGCCGATTGATGAGGGAAAAGTAACCGGCGACAATTTCACCTTTATTGTTATCGTCAACAAAATGGAGATTGAACATAAAGGAAAATTTTACGGCGATTCAGTTGGCGTGGATTTGAGCCTGGGCGATGCAAAATCGCATGTTACGCTGGTGAAAGAAAAATAGAGCGAGTCAGGTTATCTAAATCGTATCGAACATATCGCAGGGGTGTATGCGATACGCCCCTACAATAGCGAAACCGTTATTGTCATCGCAAAATATTTTCTTCAACCTCTACACCTTATTAATAAATAACACTAATTTTAGAGAGGCGTAAAATCCCCGGGATAGAATAGGGGTATTTTACGCCTGTATTGTAACAGTTATATTACTAAAGCGTCTTACAAAAAACTGAATTATGAAAAAGAAAATCTTTACTACTACGGCATTAATATGCTGCTTTATGGTTTGCTTCGCCATTATTGCTGATATGAGCGGCAAATGGGCGGGTACAATTGTTACACCTGACGGACAGGAAATTGCAGTAACCTACAATTTTAAAGCTGATGGCGACAAGCTTACCGGCACAGCCGAATCTCCTGCTGGCTCCGTAACTGTTGATGAGGGTAAAATTGACGGCGATAAATTCTCGTTTAAAGTGAATGTATCAGGCACTGATTATCCACACACCGGAAAAATCTATGCTGATTCGCTGGCAATGGACATTGACTTCGGCGGAGCTAAAGCTCACTTTATTGTTAAAAAAGCCCAATAGTTAGAATCAAGAGCCAAGAATCAAGACAAAAACCAGTAATTAAAACCTCACTGATGAAAAAGACACTTATCACTACAGCATTATTGTTATGCGTTGTGGTGGCCTTTGCTTTTTTTGCCGACTTAACCGGCAAATGGACAGGCACCCTGCACGCACCGGACGGAAACGATTACCCGTTAAGTTATACCTTTAAAGTAGACGGCGACAAGCTTACCGGCTTCGGCGAAGGACAAAACGGTAAAACAGATATTACCAACGGCAAAATAACCGGTAATGATTTTTCTTTTAATATTGACGTAAACGGTACGGATGTAAAAACCACCAATAAATTTTATCCTGAAGCTGATTCAGTGGGTATGGATATAGATTACCAGGGGTTTAAAATGCATGCAACGCTTACCCGCGCGAAATAAACACCCATCACAATTAACTATTGAAAAGCCCTGCCACAACCAGCAGGGTTTTTTGTTTAATTTTCACATGGTTGTAGAGACACAACACTTGTGTCTCTCGTTGGACAGGCTAACGTTATTCACGGTTTGCATGCGGGAGACGCAAGTATTGCGTCTCTACGTTAGTGCAGATATTTCTTCGCAATATCCGGGTACACATTCATGTATTGGTTGGATTTCCCATCTTTATCAAATATCGCTTCCCACGTGCTTATCGGTTCCCATATAAAGCTGCCCAATGCCTTATCGCCGGGCGCGGTAAAAGCAATACCATTTACCTCTTTCTTCAATTGCGAATATTCGGCCACCATTACTTGCTTGTGGTAACGTTTGGCCAAATCTGCCATGTTGTTTTTAAGATCGGTTAGCGTGCCATGCCATTTAGGATAATACGACAGCCCTATTACATCAAAAGGCACATTACGCTTTTGCATATTATCCAGGAAGAAACGTGATTCATCGTTTTGTCCGCCTAAGGCAATATGCAGCATTACAGTTGTTTGCGGATTAACTGCCTTTATTGCTTTAAAGCCCTGGTACAGCAGTTGCGCCAGGCTGTCGAGGTTATTGATGGCAGCATCGGGCCACACGATGCCGTGATTAATTTCGTTGCCAACCTGCACCATGTCGGGCGCGATGCCCTCGGCTTTTAGCTGCGTCATTACATCAGCGGTGTAATCGTATAAAGATTTTTTTAATGTAGCGAAGTCCTGCCCTGCCCAGGCGGCCGGTTTGTTTTGCTGTTGCGGATCGGCCCAGTAGTCGCTGTAATGAAAGTCGAGCAGGAATTTCATACCGGCAGCTTTAATACGTTTGGCCATTTGTTTGGTGTGTTCCAAATCGCAAAAGCCTTTGCCCGGCGAATATCCTTTCGGATTTGCCGGCGCGTTAAATATGCGCAGGCGGATATAATTAAATCCATGATCTTTCATAATTTGAATAGCATCGCCCGGTTTACCATTGTCAGAGAACTTCATCCCGCGGCTTTCCAACTCGGGTAGAAAAGATATATCGGCGCCTAATATTTTCCCTTTTACGCTTTCAGGGTGATATTTTTCATTGGTTACTGCGTGTGCTATGCCGGGTTGCACAGTATGTATCTCTGTAGCGCCGGGAAAAAGGCTGTCAGCCTTTGCTTCAAATTTGATATGGCCCAGCGTGCGCCCGGCGCGGAATATTACCCGGCAGCTACCGGTAAATTTTAATGAGCCGGTGCTGTCGGTTAGCTTGGTAAGGGTGATTTGCTGTGCGTTTGGCTCATCGCCGGTTACGCGTACTATCGATGCATCGCCAGTTACTTTAAAGGTGGCGGCAAGTTCAGCTTTTGGCAACACATCACCTTTGCTGTCAATTACCTTTACGGTTATCAGGGTTTCATCCTTACCGTTGGCAATCATGGTGGTTTTGTACGGCGTTACCTGCAATTCAGACGGTACGCCCGGCGGCTTGGGTTTAAAACGGCGGCCCTGGGCCTGTGTATTACCGGTAACAAATAGTATAAAAGCAAATAGGAGTGCTGCAATGCGGGATATATTTTTAGCTCGATTTAGCATAACATTATAATTGGTACGCTAAAGGTAAGGCATAAAGTGTTAAACCGACAATTAAGGAGGATGAATAACTGATTTATTACAATCCCCATCTATACTAATCAGCGTTAATTAAACTTACTAAAATGATAAATATAGGTCAGTAATACATAGCGCTTTTGTATCTGCATCTGACTGTCGGTTATGGTGTTAAGGTTCACAATGTGCGTTTGGCTGATATTCTGGTTCAATAAATCATAACATATTAAACCAATTTCGCCCTGGTTTTTCTTCTGGATGCGCCTGCTCACCGAAAAATTCAGGATGCTGTTGCTGTGCTGAAAACCCGGCACTGCCAATGGAGTATATCGATAGCTGTATTCAATTCTTGATTGAAAGTTTTTGGGAAAATAGAGATACGTTGCCAAAGAGGCGTTGTGAACAATATAGCTATTATCGGGATTGTCAATGTCTTTATAAGTAGTATGCGTATAATTCATCGTATAGCTGGGCACTAAAGAAAATAGCTCCTTGTAATTGATAAACACGTTAGTATGCACGTTGACTGAAGTATTATATTGGTAGCCCTGCTGTTGGTTTACTATAAAATAGTTATGCCCGGCGCTGAAGCTAACATTTTCGTACATGCTAAAATTCCAGGTTTTATCGCGGCGCTGCGGCGAAAAACGTTTATTGAATCCGCCGCTTGCCGTAAAGATTGTGCGTCCGTTACCATTTACCGGCATAGATAATTTGCCTCCTGCTTCGTTGATGAATTGTTGATCCACTATAGTATTCTTTTCTACCGTGTAATTGCCGTAAAAATTTACATTAAGCCCTGTTTGATATTTATTCAGCTGGTAACTGCCGTTCAGGCTGTATACCCGCACAGCTTTTAAAGCCGGGTTACCCGAATAGCTATACAGCGGACTGTAAACAATAGTTATAGATTGTAATTGGCTTATCCCCGGCTGCTGAACCGATGCGCTATAACCGGCGGTAAATTGTTTAATATGCAGCTCGGCCGTCGGGAAAAAATAAAGATAATCGCGGTTACGGTCGGGTAGGCCGCGGTTAAAAATATCCTCAATCTGCTGACCTAATGCATTTATACCGGCCCGAGCATACATATCCTCGCCAAAGTTGTAAGAGAAGACCGGGTTGATACTTTCCCCGAATAAGTTGCGGGTTAGGTCGCTGCTTTGGTCTACCAGGTAGATAGTATATAAGCCGGTTTTAAAATCCTCGTCATAATTCAGGAACTCGCCGCGGTTACGGTCATGCAGGGCGATGGCATTCAAATCGAACGAGAACTTTTTATTTATCGGCAAATGATAAGCACCTGAGAAGTTTTGGGAAAAGCCGTTGCTTGAACTCCGTCCTAACCGACGCAGGGTATCTGACGGGAAAGTGGCTATGTACGATAATAAATCGCTGCCGTTAAAATCAACATTACTGTTGGGATGATAGCCGATAGCATTGCCCAGCGTAAACGACGCACCTTTTTTATTGATGCGGTGATAATAGCTAAAGTTGTGGTTATAGTTAAAGGCAGTGCTGCGACTATGGTCGGTGCTGGCGGCGTTATTCAGCAACGGATTAAAGTTGGTATAATTAAAGCCTGTGGTACTGCCATCGCCCGTGTTATACTGGTACTCCGCATCCGGCTGAAACCTGATAATGGTATTGGAATCAGGCCGCCACTCGTCCTCTATGTGCAGCAATTGCCTGTTAGCGCGGCTATGATTCAGGCTGGCAGACACGCCGGTAAAAACTGTGTCGCCTACTTTTTGGGCAGTGGTTGTGCTTTTATCGCTTTCAGTTATATTATCGCTAGCCCGGTATTCAAGATGGAATTTTTTCTTTTTAGACTCCCGGGTAACGCTTATCTGCCCCTTTACCTGGCTGCTTTTGCTAAGGTTGCCAAATACGATGTTGTTGAACCCGCTATAGTTGGTTACCGGCAAAATTGTGTTGCTTAGGTTATCGGCATCAATATCGAAAGTAGTTTGCCCGTTGTCGTCTATTTTAGATGCAAATCCTGCAGCGGCATATTTGTCCTGCGGCCCGCCGCCTGCACCAATCGAGGTTATAAACCCCTTGGTAATATTGCTTTTAAATTTAAGGTTGATAATTTTATTCACCTTATAATCAGGGATGAGATGGTCGGGATCGTTATCACGATCGTCATACACCTGTACTTTTGAAAATACTTCGGCAGGGAGATTGTTGATGGTTATCGCCTGGTTGGAAAGGTAGTCTTTACCGTTGACACGTATTTTTGATACCGGCTTTCCGTTTACGGTAATGCCCTGGTTCATATCTACCTGTATACCCGGAAGACGCTTTAGCAAGTCAATTACCATAGCATTAGGCGGTGTTTTAAAAGCCAGGGCATCAAACTCAATGGTATCTTTTTTTATCACCACGGGCAAACGCTCACCTTTCACGGTTACCTCCAGCAGCATGCGTTCAGAAAGGTAAATTTTACCAAGGTCAACCAACTCGCCATTTTTAAAATCGACTTTAATATGTTCGCCGCGATAGCCTACATGAGATATCAGCAACCGCGAAGCCTCTTGTTTTACATTATGAAGGATAAAGGCCCCGTTCTTATCGGTAACGGTATAGGAAATGAGGGATGTGTCGCTCAATTTCAGCAACGAGATGGTAGCCAGCTGTACAGGCTGGTGACTTACAGAATCGAGAACGATGGCTTTGATAGTGCCATGACTTTGCGCTCTAGCAGCGAACGTTGCAAGGATAAACAGGGGTAGTAAAAGTAATTTCCGCATTAAAAAATAAGGCAGCCAGGTCTGGTTTTTAATAGCTTGCTTATTGAAGGCCAATTTAACTATAAAAACAGTTTAAAAACTATCAATATAGTTACTGTGATAAAAAAGTTACAGAAGAGATGCGGTAGGTGGGCCAATTACCTATCCAATAGCCTTTAATCAGATTAAAGCCAATTGTCAACGATGAGATATAAAGAATTAGATGCCGGCTGACTGTTCAGGCACCCAGCCGGCAATAAGCTAACATCCGTTAGAATGATTGTTGGAAAAAGGGTCGTTGGTTACCGGGTTCTGGCAAGGAGGATCGCCGCCGCCCAATATTTTCTTCATTTCGTTTTTTGATAGTTGATTCTTTGACCAATCAATTTTCGAGCTGAATTCTATTTTGGTGATTAATTTCTTTTTCATGAATTAAGGTTAAATTTTTTTACAGTTATAGACAGCAAGATCAACGTCTAGCTTCCACAAGACTTTTTAGCGAACGGATCATCAGTTACTGAACCATGTTTGTCCGTACAAGGCGGTTGCGGATCCGTACCTCCCAGTACTTGTTTCATTTCATTTTTTGATAATTGATTTTTTGACCAATCAATTGAGGGGCTGAATTTGCCTGTAGGTGTTAATTTTTTCTTCATAATAATAAGTTTAGTTCACAGTAAACTTAATGATTATTAACTGGTTTCCAATGGCTTTAAAATAAATCTTTCCCCAGCGAAATGTCGCTGCATCAACATATAAAAGCTATAGAGCTATCATCCCCATGCCTTTTCCCGTCATTCGCACAAAGCCCTCAGCTGCTTTTACGCCGGCCTCTCTTCCACGAAAATCTTCCATGGAGGCGTGGCCGCAGGCGTAGATGCCCGGCGGGTCCTGGCTGGTATGGCAATACACAGCCTTTTTCTTTTGTTCCTGGGTATCGGTTATGTCAACATAATCGGTCGGCATAAAAATCATGGTTTGCTCGCCGGTGCACACCTCAAAAAAGTACAACGTAAAAGCCCCTCCCCGCACCCATGTTTGTATGGTGAGCAGGCTGGCCACCTGGTGGTCTTTATGCGAGTCGACAGGCCAGTGGGTAAATACTATGTCTGGCTTTTCAGCGGCGATAAGTTTTTGCAGGTGCTCCAGCGCGGCGTTGTCAGCAATAGTGTTGCCATCAATCTGTCCTGCGAAAACGGGCTTGGCGTTTAATATCTTGCAGGCGTTAATTGCTTCCTGTTTACGTATCGCTGCGGCTTCATCGTGGGTTTTGCCAGGGATACCGGCTTCGCCGGTGGTAAGGTAAATTATGGTTACTTCATGGCCCTGTGCCACCAGCTTTGCCAATGTGCCGCCGCAACCGCTTTCCGGGTCATCGGGGTGGCCGCCTACGCAAACGATTTTCTTTTTGGGCGATTGCTGCGTTGGCTTTGCAGTTAGTAATTCAGGCAGGGTTAACAGGCCGAGGCCTGCGACGGTGGTTTTTACGAATTGGCGGCGGGTGTTGGTGATCATTGTTTTATGTATTTATTTTCGTAGGGCCGTATCGTATACCATGGCCGTTAACCTAAGGGAAAACGCGAAGGCTTTAATATCGAATAATGAATTTCGAATGTCGAACACCGAAGTTTTTCACTTCATCATTCGGCATTCCTTGTTCGATATTCGACATTAAACGTCTTAGGTCAACGTCGAATTATGGTATAAAGAATGTGGTATCCTCCGGTTAGAACAAATGTAACTAAGAGCCAGTAACCATGAGCCCTGAGCTCGCCTCACCTAAATCCTCTCCAAAGGAGAGGACTTGAGCTACGCCAGGGGATAACACTAGCTTTTTTAAGCCCCTCTCCCGTTGGAGAGGGGTTTGGGGTGAGGCGAGAATACAGCTCAAGGGTGTCCGCTTTGCTTAAGTTAACGGCTATGGTATGCGATACGCCCCTACCGTTTATCAATTTATTTCCTATTCAAACACCACTGTCTTATTACTATACACAAATACCCTGTCTTCGAAAACCAGCTTCAAAGCTTTAGCTAGTACTGATGTTTCAATCTCCTTACCTGCCTTTACCATATCCGCAGCGGTAAATGAATGCGTAACCGGGATAATTTGCTGCGCGATGATGGGGCCTTCGTCCAGCTCGTTCGATACAAAATGGGCTGTGGCGCCTATCAGCTTCACACCGCGCTCGTAGGCCTGCCGGTAAGGACTGGCCCCAATAAACGCCGGCAAAAATGAATGATGAATATTGATTACCCGGTTAGGAAATTTAGCCACCAGCATCGGCGACAGTATTCGCATAAATTTAGCCAGTACTATGTAATCGGGATTGTAGCTGTCTATCGTTTCCGCAATTTTTTCTTCAAATTCCTGCTTGCTGATGCCCTCGTGCGAAATTCCGTAAAAAGGCATATCAAAGCGGCGGCAAATATCCTGCAGCACATTATGGTTGCCGATAACGCATTGCACCGTAGCACCCAATGTTCCGAAATAATTACGGATAAGTATATCAGCCAGGCAGTGATATTCCTTAGTCACCATCACCACCACTTTTTTATCAGGCAGCGGATTGATAAGGATCGTGGCGTTGTCGGGCAATATCTTTCGCAGCTGTTTTTCCAGCGTATCCTCGCTCTCACCAACGGTCACTTCCAAACGCATAAAAAACAGGTTGTCGGCCTGGTCTACATGCTCACGCAACGAAACGATATTAAAAAGATTTTTTGCTAATATGGCCGAAACAGATGCCACCAGCCCGGCCCTGTCGGTACATTGGATAACGATAATCATGGTGGGAGTAAAGATAAGAGAAAGTCCGAAAAGTCAGTAAAGTCCGGAAGTCCGAAAGAAGCTGCAACTGGGCGCTAATCAAATTACCTGCCGCATTTTTCGTCCTTTACTCTTAGAAATCTGCAGCGTCTTTCCGGACTTTACTGACTTCCTGACTTTCGGACTTCAACTAAACCACTTCTTCTTTATCGCAATCTTTATAGCCGATGCCTTGTTGGATACATGAAGCTTATCGTAAATATTGGCGATGTGCTTACGAACGGTGTGGGGACTGATAAACAGGCGCTCGCCTATTTGCTGGTAATTCAAACCATCTACAATGCGGTTTAAGATTTCCAGCTCGCGGGCTGATAGCATTTGGGTTTCTTTGTCATCTTCTTCAACCGGGGCCACATCTGCGCGGGGGTTACGAAGCAGGCCAAGCACCTTGCGCGCAATACGAGGCGACATAGGCACGCCGCCTTCAAAAACTACCTCGGTGATGGCTTTTACTATACTGGATATTTTTTCATCCTTAAGCAAATAGCCTGTTGCACCGGCTTTTATCGCTTCAAACAGCTTTTCATCGTCATCAAAAACGGTGAGCATCAGGAAAAAAACATCAGGGTAAACCTCTTTAGCGATAGTAACGGCTTCGATACCGTCCATCACCGGCATCTCTATATCCATTAAAACTACCTGCGGCCGTTCGGCCGGTGAAAGGGCTTTCATATTCTGTAAAAACTCGCTGCCGTCATTCGCCTGGAAAACAACGGTTATTTCTTTATAATAAGCAATTTGTCCGGCCAGGGAGTTCCGTATTAAACGCTTATCATCTACAAGGGCAATCCTGACACTCATAATTTCAGATTTAATTGACCGGTGATAATCAGTGGTATAAACTTAACTATTTTATTGTATAGAATAAGCTGTCTTCACTTATCGGGAAGACAGCTTACGGGTGGCCGGTTCATTTATCCAGCCATTTTTTAAACGGCCTGTATCCTATCACTAAAAACGTTATCATAACAAATATGATGGTACTCATGACAGGACATTTGCCACAGGTTAGAAATTAAAGCCGACGCGTGCAGCTGCAAAACCCGAGCTGCTGTAGCCTTCGTACCTAACGCTTATATCAAAGGCGCCCAGCATTAAGCCAATACCCGGGGCGTAGGTAAACTCGGTACCCGTAGCCGATACAGTGCCGCCCTGGCCGTTTGACGCATAAACCTTAGCGAAGGTAACGCCGGCCTCGCCAATGCCATAGAAATTATCGCTGAACATGTAACGGAAACCGCCTTTTACGGGAATATTAACCTGTGCTTTCAAATTTGGGCCAAGGCTGCCTTTTGGTGCAAATACGATTACGCCCGATGTTATGGTTACTGCACTTGTTTTGTCGAGGCCGATAGCTGCGCGCAAAGTAGCGCCGCCGCCAACTGAGTAAACGCTGCTGAAACCGCTAACCGGCAGAGCGCCTTCCAAACCGATACCTAACGAGAATTTTTTGTAGTCGCTTGATTGTGCAAACAGTTTTGATGATGTTAATGCTACCAGCATTACGAAAACCAGTGTAAATAATTTTTTCATTTTTTTGATTGTTTTAAGTGTTTATAGATTGTTATTATTTGATGATGCTAAGCAACGGCAAATAGCCGCGCATATCAATAATGCATTTGTAGTATATTATTAAAAAATCCTCAAAACCTGTCAATAAAACACTTATTACCAACAACTTGCAGCCGTACGGTATTTTAAAATACCCTTTAGCACGTAGCTGGTGAAAATATATTTATATATATTTTTATATGCGGATATCACTTTTATTTATTATTATTAGGGCAGCATTGCCAGGCCCTAATCCCGGCGAGTAAAACCCACGCCGTCCCCCTAAAGCGTGATAATTATCCACCGGCCTGTAAACTATTGATTGATGAAGAAACTTTTACTCATTCTTTTATTAACCCCATTTTTTGCTTTTTCGCAAAACGGCACAATCGACAGCCTTAAAAAGGTATTGGCGGCTACAAAAGCTGATACTGCAAGGGCCGCTGTTTATTACGAATTGGCGATGCAGCTACAGGGCATGGACCCGGCCGCTTCGCAAAAGATGATTGACCAGTCGCTGGCCATTGCCCAAAAGTCAAATTATTATAAGGGGATGGCCGACATTTATTATTTCAAAACTGCCCAAAGCTCGTTCACCGGCAACTTCGCTGCCATGAAGGAGAATGCGGAGAAATGCCTGGAGATCTCAAAAAAGCACAACTTCCCTATACGCACGGCAGCCGCCTACAACGGTCTGGGCATTTATTACTGGCAAACAGGCAATTACACCGAAGCGATAAAAAATCACCTCGCCGCATTAAAAATCCGCGAGCAATTGAAAGATGAGGCGGGCATAGCGAAGTCATTAGGCAACCTGGGGCTGGTGTACTTAGACAATGAAAAACTAAAGGAAGCTGAATATTATGCGTTGCGTGGGCTGGAAATGGGAAAGAAAATAAATGATAATAACATTATTATTAACTGCCTGCACACACTGGCTAACCTGTACAGCGCTAAAAAGGACTACCATAAAGCCCTTGCATACGACCTGGAAGCCGAGCCCATCTGCCTGAAAGAGGATAACAAACGCGGATTATCTCAGATATATTCAAGCATGGCGCATTGCTACGAGCGAATGCAGCAGTATGATAAGGCGCTTAGCTACCAGCTGAAAGTGCTTGAATTTGATAAGTTTTTTGGCGACAATAAGCAGGTAAGCGATACGTACGGAAATATCGGCGAGATATATAAAGATAAAGGCAAATACGCTGAAGCCGTTACATGGCTTAAAAAGTCGTTGGAATTGAGCCACCAGGCACAATATAAACTGGGCGAAAAAAATACGTGGCTAACCCTTAGCCAGGTTTATGAAAAAACGGGCGACTACCGGCAGGCCCTATCCGCCTATCAAAAATACCAGGAAATAAATGCGGCTACCATAAACGAAAATAATGATAAGCAGATAGCCCAAATGCAAACCCTGTATGAAACGGAGAAAAAGCAAGCTCGCATAAACCTGCTGAACAAAGAAAACACTATCCAGAAATTATCCATCAGCAGCCGCAATAAAACCATTGGCATTATTGCAGCCCTGTTCCTGCTGTCGGCAATACTGGCCGGGCTTTTTTTTTACCGCAATAAACTAAAGCAGAAGGCTAAAGAATTAAAACAGCAGGACATACTTACCAAAGCCGTAGTTGATGCCGAGGAAAACGAGCGCAAACGTATAGCCAGCGATTTGCACGACGGTGTAGGCCAATTATTTTCGGCTGTGAAGATGAACCTTAACGGCTTATTTGAGCGCATAACCATTCCGCGGGAGGAAGACCGTTTCCTGGCTGAAAATACGCTGGCTTTAGTCGATGAGAGCTGCAAGGAAGTACGCACCATATCGCACCAGATGATGCCGAACATGCTGCTGCGCTCGGGCATTGCATCGGACCTGAAAAGTTTCATCGAAAAAATAGATGCCGACACGCTGAAAGTAAACCTGGAAGCCACCGGCTTTAAGAATAAGCTGGAAAGTAATGTGGAAACCATGCTTTACCGTATTATACAGGAGACGATTAACAATGTTATTAAACACGCCAAAGCCACGCAGCTGGACATTATACTGGCACGTAACCATACCGGTATCAGCGCTGAAATCACAGACAATGGTGTCGGCTTCGATATAAATAATAAAGACAACTTTACCGGCATCGGCTTAAAAAACATCGCTACACGTATAGAGTACCTGAAGGGCGCTATAAAATATGTATCTGCCCCCGGCGAAGGTACAACCGTAATTATTGAAGTGCCGGTGGAATAATGGCTGTAACAAATTTCGCGGTGATATCGCTTTCAAAAATAAACAATGCCATTTACCACAGGCCTGCGACCTGTGCTGGAAAATTTCAGCCCTTTGGGCCTTGAAGATATTACTAAAAGCCGCAAAGGGGCGACATACCCCAGCACAGGTCGAAAGCCTGTGCCTAAAGCGGTTTTTCTGTAACAAATTACCTCGCCAACCGTCATAATATAAAGTTAAGAGCTATATTAGCTTTCGGCTTTAAACTTTACGCTTCAGCTTTAAAACAATGGTTATGCGCTACTTCTTATGTTTCCTGTTTCCACCGTTAGCCATATTAACTACCGGTAAGATTGGTGCTTTTATACTAAACATATTCCTCACTTTATTCTTTTGGATACCGGGCATAATTCATGCCGTGCTTGTAACGAACGAGTACTACAACGAAAAGCGTCATCGCCAATTTATGCGCGCTGTAAGACGCGGATATTAGGCCCGCTTTGTAACAATTATCCCCTCCCTGGTAACAAAATAGGCGACATGGTTGACATTGAACCTGATAAATTGTTATTTTTACGGCTGCGTACCTTCAAACTGGCCTGATGCAATTGAACAAAAATTTGTCCCGGTATATTTTTATACTGCTGCTAACCCTATTATATTTTAAGGGCACAGCCGGGACTGTGTATCAGCCTGCCGCCAACAAGGCCGATAGCGCCATCATCAGCCAAAAAAACCAGGAAATAAATCAACTCCTTTTAAAACAGCAGCGCGCTGATAATGCCCGTCTTACCAATGAGGTAGCGTTTGCCAGGCGTTTATTCTGGATAAGAAATGTTATTGCGCTATGTGTGATTGCGTTTATTATAGTTATTGTCCGCAACAACAGGCAAAAAAACGCCCTGAATAAGGTACTGCAGAAACAAAATGCCGACATCGCATTACAAAAGGCCGAAATATCTCAGCAAAAAGAAACACTCCACCAACTAAATCATACCAAAGATCAATTGTTCTCTATCATCAGTCACGATTTACGTGCGCCATTTGCAGCCATTTTGCAGTCGATGGACGGAATGAAGGCGGGTGAGCTATCCGCGGACGAACAAAAGGAAATATTAAACGGCTTTTACCAGCAGGTAAGCCTGGTAACCATGATGGTAAACAACCTGCTCACCTGGGCCGGCAACCAGCAAACCGGTAATAAAACCGAGCTTGAGGTGCTGAATGTTATAGGTATTATCGACGAAATAGTAACGATATCAGGCTTCCTTGCAAAAAACAAGCGGATAAGTTTGGTACATGACGCCTGCCAGGGCGAGAAACAGGTAATGGCAGATTTGAACCATGTAAAAATCATTTTTGGCAACCTGCTAGGGAATGCTATAAAATTTACCCCCCATGGCGGCACAATAGAAATTTTTTATACCGAAGACGACGATTACCAGGCTATTCACGTAAAAGATAACGGCATAGGTATATTGCCGCAGAAAATGGAGAAGCTTTTCAAGATTACCGGTAAAGACATTTCGGGCTTTGGCACCAACAACGAAGTAGGCGCTGGTATAGGATTAGGACTGATAAAACAGTTTGTTGATGCCAATAACGGAAGGCTTGAAGTAAAAAGTAAACCCGGCGAAGGCTCGGAATTTATTGTTTATCTGGAGAAGGCTGCCTGATGCAGGATTATGGTTTGGTGACATTGTTGTGTCAGCACTTATCCGGAAAAATTCAGGTATTTTTAGCCGAACAAATCTCATCGGATCGGCCTCTGAAGAACTAACGCCGCTTAAAAGTCTTTAAATTATTTTTGTCAATTTTAGGTGGACAACACCTTCAAAATCTCATTAAAAACCACCTTTTTCTTTGATTTAGTGCGATGTTAAAGGTTTTTATACCGAACGGGCATAATGGTTTTAGCCCGTTTTTGGGGCGATTTTCGTTATGGGCTAAACTGCTTTTGCCCGTTTTTACTCCATTTTTCGTTACGGGCAAAACGCATTTAGCCCGTTTTTGGGGCGATTTTCGTTACGGGCTAAACCACTTTTGCCCATCTACATTTATTATTTTGCAACCTTACTGTACCATTTGAACATACACTATGCAACCCTCAGCCATACCCTTTCAGATCATAGATTGGAAAAACATCGACAAAACGATACACCCCGGAACTACCGGCACCGCCTTATGGCAAACCCTGCAATTTGAGGGATTAAGAGTGCGCGTGGTTGAATACACCAAAGGCTACCTGGCCGACCATTGGTGCCAAAAAGGCCATATTGTTTATTGCCTTGAAGGCGAATTTACCACCGAGCTGCAAAGTGGTGAAAGTTTTCGGCTGACTGAAGGCATGAGCTATATTGTATCTGATGATTTGAGCTCACATCGCTCCATGACAGAAAATGGAGTAAGGCTGCTGATAATTGATGGGGACTTTTTGACACGATTATAAGATATAAGCGATTTACAGGATTGAAGAAATCGTAAATCATTCTTTAATCGTGTAAATTTCTAAATCCTTAAATCGTGTTTATACACTTGCTAATCCTGAAATTAACCCTAAATTTAGACGAACCAATTACAGTAAACTTATGAGCTCCCGCAGAGACTTTCTACAAAAATCTGCCATCGTTGCCGGCGGCAGTATTTTAGCATCGGCCTTAAACAACAGCGCCTTCGCCATTTTAAAACCCGGCATTGCACCCAGCGACCAATTGAACATCGGTGCTATCGGCATCAATGGCATGGGCTGGGCCGACACTACTTCGGCATTAAAGATACCCGGGGTAAACCTGGTGGCCGTTTGCGATGTAGATAAAAATGTAATGGATAAACGCCTGGCAGATCTTGCAAAGACCGGTTACGACGTTTCGAAAATCAAAAAATTTGATAATTACCAGGCACTGCTCGACCAAAAAGATATCGACGCCGTTATCATCGGCACTCCCGACCACTGGCACGCCATGATAATGATGCATGCTGTTGAAGCAGGTAAGGATGTGTATGTCGAAAAGCCCGTCGGCAACTCTATAGGCGAATGCCGCGCGATGGTGGCCGCACAGCAGAAATATAACAAAGTGGTACAGGCCGGGCAATGGCAGCGCAGCCAGCAGCATTTTAAGGACGCGGTTGATTTTGTGCAGGGCGGTCAGCTGGGGAATATACGTACCGTAAAGGTCTGGTGCTACCAGGGCTGGATGAAGCCTGGCGCTGTAGTGCCTGATACCGCTCCGCCGGCAGGCGTAAACTATGCAGCGTGGCTTGGTCCGGCTAAAACAGTTCCGTTTAATGCCAGCAGGTTTCATTTTAACTTCCGCTGGTTTTGGGATTATGCAGGTGGTTTAATGACCGATTGGGGTGTTCATTTGCTTGATTACGGTTTACTTGGTATGAAATCACCTATACCTAAATCGGTTTCTGCATTGGGCGGGCGTTTTGCCTATCCTGACCTTTATGAAGAAACTCCGGATACGCTGACCACGCTTTACGAGTTCGACGGCTTTAACATGGTGTGGGATTCGGCAATGGGTATTGACAATGGTTCGTACAACCTCGACCACGGTATAGCTTACATCGGCAATAACGGCACGCTTATTCTTAATCGCGCCGGCTGGCAGGTGATTGAGGAGCGCCAAAGCGGGCATAAGGTGAGCAAGCCATTCGTCGCGAAATCTGACGATGGCCTGGATAAACACTGGGAAAACTTTGTAAGCGTGGTAAAATCGCGCAAGATGGAAGATTTACACTGCCCGATACAGGCCGGCGCACATGTGGCAACTGTAGCGCAGATGGGTAATATTGCTTATCGCAGCGGGAAAAAATTAGAATGGAACGATGCCGCCCACGAGTTTACGGACAAGGCGATCAACAAGGAATATTTAATGAAGGAATATCATAACGGGTATAAGCTGCCGAAAGTATAGTTGGGGTGCCGTAAAGATCAGAGACTTACGAAGTTTTTGAAACTTCGTAAGTCTAAAAGCTTTTAGGAAATGTCTGTATTTTTCCGGTAAGCCCGAGCTATAACAAAATCACCATAAAAGTAATTTTGACTAATGGCCTGGTAATTATAAGCGTTAAACAATGTCCCTACGTCAGGTAGCTTCGATGCCTCGATACGGCAAATCAGCCTGAAAAATAGAAACATCGACTTTAATAAAACGGTCTGCCACCATTTGCCAGTAAGCTGAAAATCACAATTGAGCCAGGTTCCATCAAATTTGAGCAATCGATGAAGATGGCGAAATACTTTATCCGTGGTTTCCGTTGTAAAATTATCGAATAGGAACGGAGTGATAATCACGTCAAATGTTGCAGCCGGGTCAACATTCTCTACAGCATCATTAATAAATGTAACTGCGTTTTGCCCTACGTTCCGTTGCCTGGATCGGGCCATCATATCGGCTGCAACCTCAACATAAGTTATTTGCAGGCCGGATGGGTGCAATTTTGTGAGCTCATCCAGTATCCAGCCGGTGCCTCCGCCAACTATCAATATGTTGCTACCGGCAGGGATAAATTGCAGCAAGTACACCTGTGCATTTATCAGTGCGCGGCCATACACCAGTCGCGAAAGGCTGTCGTAAAACCATGCTGAGTTATTGTAGCTGGCGGACATTGGTTGTGGATGGTTGTATTGGTTGTAATAGTTGTATTAGTTGTAGTAGTTGGAATAAGATTGGCAACATCTCAAATTAGACCCCACGCCTTGTTAAATGCAATCACCAGCACGTACTGCAGTATCAGCACACCATCCATATAGAAAAAGTAATAATATTCGTTCTTTTCCCACTTGGATTTGAATATCAGCCAGCCTGTAAGGAATACGGAAATTGCCAGGCCCCAGAAACTGGCATCAATAGCGGCGTGTTTGAAGAGGACCAATAACGCGATATAACCGGCTAACAATACCTGGCAAAACAGGTAAGCATTTTTCTCACCCAATACCGAGGGTACAGTTTTAAGCCCTGTTTGACGGTCATCAAATAAATCACGGATATCAAATGGGATAGTCAATGCGGCAATAAAGAGGAAGCGCTTGGCAATCAATATAGTGATATCCCGCATGGATATCATGGTTAGATGATAATGCTGCGCTTCAAGCACCGGCAGCAGTACGATGCTCATCGTCCACACCAGCGAAATCATAAACTGCTTTAACCAGGGGATGTGCCGTAAGCCGAATTTTTGGTCGCCGATGGTAAATATGGGGATGCTGTAAAAGAACGAGATGATGCCCAAAAAGATGAGCAAAATCCGTGACTCCATCGACAGCAATACAAACAATGGTATCAGCGATAGCAGCGATACGATGGTAAATGTTACCATCAACCGGTAATGCGAATAAAACCAGCGGACGCGTTTGTAAGGCGAATTAAGCGGGTCGCCTGTTTTTGTGGCCAGGATACTGAAGTTATAAATGCCGAGCGTTGAGGTAAACAGCAGACCGATTACGGGAAATACAATTTTAGCGCCTATTAAATAAAAAGTAAGCAAACCCTGTGCAACCGCACAAAGCGACATGAAAACATTACTAAAAAGCAGAAAATCAAAAATAGAATAAAATGCTTTCTTCATTTTCAAAAGGTATGTGCCGGTCGGTAGCCTTGAGTTGTGCAGACCCCAGACTTAGGACTCTTTAGCCGGAGGCGGAGATCCGGCTTTTAATGTAAATATCGTAATCTCCGGCAATATTCCAATTCTGCCTGCAAAGTTTAAAAAACCATAGCCAACGTTTACATAAAGCTGCTGTTTGCCCTGCCGGTAATGCCCGGCCCATTCATTGTAAATGTACTCTATCGGGCTCCACTGAAAGCTTTCTGTTCTTACGCCCATCTGCATGCCATGTGTATGGCCAGAAAACATAGCATCTATTTGCGGATACTCCGGCAACACCTGCGCCCGCCAATGAGAGGGGTCGTGTGAAAGCAATAATTTAACGGGCAAATCATCGGTGTCTTTAACGGCCAAATCCATCCGTCCATATTTCGGAAAGCGGCTAAGCTCACCCCAGTTTTCTATACCCAGGATGCCAATTTCTTCATTGCCGACCTTCAGGCGGCGATGCTCATTTATCAGTAAGTCGTAGCCCATGGTTTTATGGGCGCCAATTATTTCGTCCTGGTTTTTGCGTTTAGCCTGTGCATTGGGCCACCACGCATAATCGCCATAATCGTGGTTGCCGAGGCAGGAGTAAACACCTAAGGGGGCCTTAACCTTGCTGAAAATGTCCAGATAATCTTTTACTTCGTTGCTTAGCGAGTTTACTAAGTCGCCGGTAAAAAATATGAAGTCAGCTTTCTCACGCATCAGCATTTCCACACCGCCGAGCACTGCCTTTTTATTAAAAAAGCTCCCGGAATGGATATCTGATATTTGTCCCAACCTGATGCCATCGAATGCTTTGGGTAGATTTGGGAGATAAAGATCCTGGCGGATAACGTGGTAATCATAACAGCCACTTTTCATGGTTACCTTGATTGCCGCTAAAGGTATTGCACCCGCCAATAGGCCGGCCTTCATTAAAAATTCGGAACGGGGTATATTGTTAGGGTTTGGTGGATTATCTTGTAGGAGCGTATCGAATACGCCCTTGTCATCATGACTTGTTGCTGGTTCGGGCGTATGCGATACGCCCTTACGATTGGATTTGTTTTTTAGGTAGATAATCAACCTGCGCACATCATCCACCACCAAAACCGGCAGGTAACATATTTTAAATACAAACACCAGGAAAAAGAATGTTATCAGGAATACCCTGCCCATAACGCCCATTTTTATAAATACTACGAAAAACAGGTCGGCAAGCAGAAAAACAGAAAACAGCCAGTAAAGCCTGACGAATTTCCTGGTTTGCGTGAACTTCCATTTCTTGATGCTTTTTAACCCGTTTAAAACGTACAGATCAATCAGCAACAGCGCTATTACAAGAAGAATTATGCGGAGGGTATGTCCCGTCATTTTTAGTTTGAAAAATCAGGCTTTAATAACGATCGTCATCTAAATCGATGTCGTCGTCATCAGGCTGCAAATTAAACAAACTATTGAACATATCCGAAAACGCAAAGCCGTTATCTAAAAATCCCTTGTTAAGTTGCGAGAACTCTGATAAGCCATGCAGGACGAACTCCATCAACAGCAAATCCTGGTTTTCGCTCAAACGTGGATGAAACTTCTTCACCAAATCTTTTAAGCCGGTGACAGCATACAGCGCCTTTTTATACTCTTGTTGCGGCAAATCGTCCACCAGCGACAAACTGTTACCATCGCCAAACCAGTTAATGATTTCGGCATAAGGATTAGCAGCCTTGCTTTTTTTGGATTTCTCCGGGTCGGGGAAAAACTGGAGCATTAAGGTTTTAACTGCTTTACCGATAAGAATATTAGCCACTTTACCCGGGCCTTCCAGCTCGCCTTCATAAACCAACTCTATTTTGCCGGTAATTGCGGGAATAACGCCCAAAAAATCAGAAATGCGCACGAAGGTGTTTTTCTCATGATTAATAAGCATGCGGCGCTCGGCATTGCTGATTAAATTTTCATAAGCCGATATGGTCAGACGTGCTGATACACCGGATTTCTTATCGATATACTCAGAATTACGTGCCTCGAAAGCTATTTGCTCTACCAAATCTTTAACCAGGCCGTCAGCCTCAACAGTTGCGCGCTGTTCAGGGGCTATGGAGGCTTCTTGTTGTGTTATCTTACGCGAAATTTCAACTGAGCGTGGGTAATGCGTTAATATCTGGCTTTCGATACGATCTTTTAGCGGGGTAACAATCGAGCCGCGGTTGGTGTAATCTTCCGGGTTAGCGGTAAACACAAACTGGATATCCAAAGGTAAACGTAGCTTGAAACCTCGGATTTGTATATCGCGTTCCTGCAAAATATTGAAAAGCGAAACCTGGATACGTGCCTGTAAATCCGGCAACTCATTTATTACGAATATGCCGCGGTGTGCACGGGGTATCAGCCCGAAATGTATTACTCTTTCGTCTGAGTAGGTAAGCTTTAGGGTGGCAGCCTTTATCGGGTCAACATCGCCAATCAAATCGGCTACGGTAACATCAGGGGTTGCCAGCTTTTCGGTGTAGCGCTCTGAGCGGTGTATCCAGTCAATTGGTGTTTCATCGCCTTTGGCCAATACTTCATGATGGCCGAACCATGATATAGGATTCAGCGGGTCGTCGTATAATTCAGAACCTTGTATGTATGGCATCCATTCATCCAGCAGATTCACGAGCAAGCGGGCAATACGTGTTTTAGCCTGCCCGCGCAAGCCCAGCAGTAATATATTATGCCTCGATAGGATGGCCGTCTGTAAATCGGGAATAACCGTGTCTTCAAACCCGACAATCCCCTCAAAGCCACCCTCGCCTTTTTGCAATTGCTTAATTAAATTTTCGCGTAATTCGTCCTTAACCGACCGGCTTTTATAGCCGCTCTTTTTCAGTTGTCCAAGGGTAGTTATATCTTTTTTGTTCATTATCTAATTTGCTATAAAATTGCTCACCTCGATCAGGTTCCTGTCGGGGTCGCGGAAATAAATAGAAACGGTTTTGCCCATGGCATTGCGGCGCTCAAACATCCCCTCAACCGGTATGCCTTTACTTTCCAACTCGGCCTTTACCTGTTCGATAGACTCGGTAACCGTGAACCCTATATCTATCGACCCGGGTGTAGGCTTATCAGCCTCCAAATCAAAGCCCCGGCCTTTCTGATGCAGCATCAGGCTTTGGTTGCCGAACTTTAATGCTTTTTTACGCGGGGTAAACTCCTCCACTTCCATGCCCAATACTTCCCTGTAAAAGCTGCAGGTCAGGTCAATGTCCTTTACTGTTAATACCAGGTGATTTATACGCTCAACTTTCATCGTTTAATCTTACTGCCGCCCATTTTAACTGCGGAGATACGGAGGAGGCTCGGAGTTCGCTGAGAAAAACTTTTATTACACCGTGCTCTCTGTGCATTCTCTGTGTCTCTGTGATTAAATTAATACGCTCGATTTTCAAATCATCTTACCGTTTTCCGCCGGTTGCGGATGTAATCTTCAAAAATATATTCGCCCAAGCCGTTCAGCGAGCTGTAGAATGCCTTACCGCCGTTGGTTTCGGTAAACTTGCGTACAAACTGCTGTAAGTATGGGTCTTTGGCAATCATAAAAGTGGTAATCGGAATTTTAAGCCGCTTGCATTGTGCTGCCATATTCAGCGTTTTGTTTACCACCTTACGGTCCAGGCCGATACTGTTTTTATAATATTTGGTACCTTCTTTCAAACAGGTGGGCTTGCCGTCGGTAATCATAAAAATCTGCTTATTATGCGTTTTACGGCGGCGAAGCAAATCGTTAGCCAGCTCAAGTCCGGCGTAGGTATTGGTATGATATGGCCCAACCTGCAGGTAAGGCAAATCCTTTAATGCAATCGGCCAGGCATCGTTACCGAATACCACAATGTCCAGGGTATCTTTCGGATATTTGGTGCGGATAAGCTCTGCCAGTGCCATAGCCACTTTTTTGGCTGGTGTTATCCTGTCCTCGCCGTATAATATCATCGAGTGCGAGATGTCGATCATCAGCACGGTGGAAGTCAACGTCTTGTAGTCCATCTCTTCTACTTCCAGGTCGCGCTCGGTCATCATAAAATCGCCGATACCGTGGTTAACCTGGGCGTTGTGGATGGATTGCGTCATATTGATTTGGTCGAGGCTATCGCCAAACTCAAACTCACGGCGCTCGGCATTTTTCTCATCGCCCTGGCCTGATAAGGGAGAACGGTGGTTGCCCTTTCCAGACTTCTTTAGCTTGCCGAAAATCTCTTCCAGTGCCGACTGCCGGATGCTTTGCTCCGTCTTTGCCGTTATCCTAAAATCACCCTTTTGCTCATCCTCGCTCAAATACCCTTTCTGTTTCAGCTCATCGATAAAATCACCCATGCCGTACTCATCATTAGTGAGATTATACTGCTTATCCAGTTCATTCATCCACGCTAAAGCCTCGCCGGCATCGCCTGCGGTATAATTAAGCAGCTCCAGGAAAAGTTTCAGCAGTTCATCAAACCCGCCCTTAGGTAGCTGATTGGGTCGAAATTTCGAAAATTCAAATCCGCGCATAAAATGCCCTTTCTGATATAAAGTAACGGATTATTTTTTGCAAAAGTTTTTAAAAAGGGCGATTGGATGGAATTGTTATGAGAATATGACAAAATCGATCGGTGGTTTTGAGTATGCAGTTAGCTGCATTAATCGGGATAGATTATTTTTCTAATCTCATCGTTACTCATAAGCCTGCTTTCGCCTAATGCGTCTGCCGCTTGATTGACGGAAACATAGTGAATCAACTCACCGAAATGACTTGTTGAAGTTTGCAAGCCTTTTAGTAAATTACAAACGGCATAAAATATACATTCTACAGGATATGGCAATTCCCAATCCGAATCCTGCAGTGCGACAATTGGGTCGCTGAATTCTTCGAGCAGCAAATTTAGTTCGAGTCCTCTTAAGGCATTACCTAAAGTTTCACTTTTACAAAATGTAATTGAATCTAAAAGTAAATTGGGATTTACATTGTGATGTAACCCAACTACGGAATCTCTGTAAGTTAACTCGTTGTTTACTGAATATTCGTGCCAAATAGGTAATGCTGCTTCGCAAAGCCTAATAGCTAATCCGAATAATTCTTCAGACGTTATCGAATAACAATATTCTTTTAAGTTCATAAAGTGATTATCTCACAGCACCAAACTCTCATCATAAACCGGGTTAGCGCCTCTCTTTCCTGCCACAAATGCACCCACCCTGCATGCTTTCTCAATCAGCTCCTGCATAGGTTCGTCTTTTAAAAGTCCGGTTACAAAAGTTGCTAAAAACGAATCACCGGCGCCAACTGTGTCAATCACGTTTACCGGGCAGCCGGGATGTTCGTAAAACTCGTAGTCGTGCCAGGCAATTGCTCCATGCTCGCCGCGGGTTACGCAGATGGTTTTAGGATGATATTTTTTCTGGAACTCGATGATGTTTTCCTTTAAAGTGCCGTTGCTGCCACCGATAAGCAGGGCGGCCTCATCTTCATTCATCTTTACCACATCGGCCCTGGCAACCAGTGTTTCTATGGTTGATAAAGTATAATGCGGCGGGCGCAGGTTTACGTCGAAAATTTTTAAAGCAGTAGTTTCCTGCAGCAGGTTTAGAAGGGTGTCCCGGGTAGCTTCCTCCCGGCAGGCCAGGCTGCCATATACGATAGCAGATGCAGATTCCGCAGCCTTTGTAAGCGCGCTTTCGGTTTGAATATTATCCCATGATACCGGCTCCGGGATGATGTAGGTTGCCGAACCATGCTCGTCCAGTTGCACGGTTACCTCGCAGGTGGGCATCGTCTCGTCAGTTTGGATAAGGTCGCTGTATAATCCGCTTGACTTAAGGAATTCCACCAGGCCTTCGCCGGAGGCATCCTTACCTACACGCGAGGCAAATAAAACGGTATTGTGCTGCTGCACCAGGTGACGGGCAACGTTCATTGGGGCGCCGCCGGCAACTTTTTCGTCGCCAAAAGTGTCCCATAATATTTCGCCGTAGCAAAGAATGTGTTTCATAGAGGGGTTAAAGCTGAAAGGCCAAAGCTAAAAGGTTTTTGTAATAATAGCTTATTTGATTTTTTGTTTGTTAATTTATTCTTGAATCGGTTATTAATCCTACAAATCTTAGTTCGGACGATATGAAAAAAATCTTCCTGTCTTGTCTCCTGATTCTTGGGTCTTGCTTCTTTCTCCGTGCGCAGGACAAGCAATCCATCATAAATGTATTGGAAACCCAGCGCATCGCCTGGAACAAAGGCGACATCGACACCTACATGCAGGGGTATTGGAAATCAGACTCCCTGATGTTTATCGGGCACGCCGCGCCAACTTATGGCTGGCAGCCAACGCTGGAGGGTTATAAAAAAGCATATCCCGACAAAGCAGCGATGGGGCAACTTACTTTCACCATTATGAAGGTAAATATCCTGGATAAGACCAACGCGTTTGTATTAGGGGCATGGCACCTCAAGCGGGAAAAAGATGCGCCCGGTGGCTATTTTACCCTTTGGTTCAAAAAGATAAACGGCGAGTGGAAGATAGTTTGCGACCATACGAGCTAAGCTGGTAATCTCAATTGATCAATAACATGCAAATCAAAATTTTATCGATAGCTTTTCTTATAGCTTGTTTTATCGCCGGTTGTTCCAATAACCGTGAAAAACCGGGGCAGCAATCATCAGCAAAGCTCGATTCTTTGCCCGTAAAACCGTTGATTATTTCGGGAGATGATGATGGTGGGATGGACGGCGATATCCGGCTGTCAATGGTAGAAACTTCTGAATCCGAAATATCGACAAACTACAAAGCGGTGTCTTCCTATCAAAACGAACGGGTCGGGGTAATGATTTCTGTACCGAAAATAAAAAATGATAAAGACGGGTTTGGGAGAGGCATAATTTTGAAAAGCCTGGGTAAAGAAAGCGATAACCTGCTTTTTGCTTTGACAAAAATCTATAAATTACAAATTGATCATGGCGCAAGATTTATAGATTCCACAGTCGTTGACTATGTTGATCTCTACGCTTTTGCGAGCAGTGTTGCAAAGGGCGCCACTAACCCTAAAACAGACGCTATGGAATACAAGCTGTTTTTTGTGAGCAAAAAAGATGAGGCCGAGATATTTCTTAATATTAATCCGAAGGATAAATGGATTGAATTTCGGGAAAAGGATCCCGAATACAGGCAGTCCATTATAAAATTTCTTACAAAATAATCTATCTTGCTTCCAGGCAACGACGTTCAATTGCACCACCGCTAATAATTGGTCCCGGATTGTTTGTAACGAATCTCATTCTGTTTCCGTCTTATAAAACGAGGCAGACTTACGAAGTCTTAAAGACTTCGTAAGTCTCAAAGCTTTTTTTAACATGGTTGAAATCTTTAACGACATCCGGAAAATTTATGAGTTCTATCAGCCCTGCGATGAACTGACCCGGCACGTTGAGTTTATTTCGGAATCGATGCCTGCTATAGTGGGAAACATTAGCCGCGAAAATATTAGCCCGCAATTCAGTGCCGTAAAAATGTTCCCAAGCTGGACGCCTACCTTTTGGATAAACCTTGGCCCATCTTATTATTTATCTGCCGGAAATGAAACTCATACCATTAAATCAATCGACGATGTTTTGTTGCTGAGGGATGGGATTGTTGAAAGAATAAAACAAGCTAAAGACCATATTTTCACTGTTAAATTTCGTCCCGGCGGACTTGAAGCTGTGCTTGGTATAAGTCAGCCGAAGCTCGCGGGGCAGGTGATTAACTTGAAGGAGATAATGCCAGCGACTTTCCTTCAAAAAATTAAGCAACCTATGACTGTCGCCGAAAGAGTTGTCATGATGCAGCAATTTTTGCTGAATAGTTATAAAAATAGAACAGAGGATTACTATCTAAAATTCGTAACTGATTGTATCGAAAATTATGGTGACCCGGATATCCAGCTCAATACTTCACAAGTTGCGGAACGTATGTTTGTAACTTCCAAAACTATCAATCGTTATTTCAATAAAGTGGTTGGCACATCGCCTAAAAATTATTTTTCCATAATGCGCACCCGCACGGCCTTAACCGCCTGGGTAAATCAGAAGCAGCAATTTTCCCCTTACGACTTCGGCTATTATGATATGAGTCATTTTTATAAAGACGTGGTGAAGTTTACGGGTCAGAAATTAACCGCATTCTGATATTGTCCGTTTTTTACTAAACCAGGCAAGGCAGATGCTTTTTCTTTGCGGTAGATAACGATTAAATCATGACCAGGTATAGCATATTATCCATATTCGCTTTGCTTTTATACTCCGCCGGCAGTTTGCAGGCTCAACAAAAGGCAACGTACACCCCAAAAATAGAACCATGTAACTGCCTCTTTAAAAACGACAGTCTTAATACACGATGCGCTTATCTTGTAGTTCCCGAGAACAGGAGCAAGCCCAACGGCAAGACCATTAAGCTGCCTTTTATTTATGTAGAAAGCAAAAATCCTAACAAGCGCAAAGATCCTGTGCTGTACACTTCGGGCGGGCCGGGCGCAAGTTCATTAAGGGGTGTACGGTTTATCAACTACAGGCAATTTAGCAAAGACCGAGATTATATTGCATTCGAGCAGCGGGGTGTCACTTATGCGCAGCCTTGTCTTTCATGCGATGGTATAAGCGAATCGATAAAGAAAGCTTATCGCAAAAATCAACCGCTGAATAAAACGCTGCTGGAAGCTGTAAAGGCTTGCCGCAAGAAGTTAACAGATGAAGGCAACGACTTGTCGGCCTATAACACAACCGAAAATGCGGCTGACATTGAAGACCTGCGGCGGGCGTTAAAAATAGATTCTATTAACCTGATTGGTATTTCATACAGCGGAGGCCTGATGCTTACCATGTTGCGAAACTATCCGCAGCATATCCGTTCTATAGTATTGGATTCTGCTTTGCCGGGCTTTATAAATTATGAAGAAGATGCCTTGTTTAGCATCGACGCGTCCTTTAACAAGATTTTCAGTAACTGCGAGCGGGATTCTACAGGCAGGCGGCAATATGATAGCCTGCGCCAACGCTTTCACCAGTATTTTACGGCTATCGGCGGTAAAGAATTTAGCCTGCGTTACCTGGAGAAAGGCACAAAAGATAGCATTATCATCAAATATCACCGCAGCGAGTTGATAGATTTCCTTATGAACAACCTTCAGGACAATCGCCAGCTGAAGAACGTGCCGTATTACATCACCCAAATCATCGATGGCAAACAGCATGATTACATGAAGACGTACTTCGACGGAATTTTTAACGCCGGTAAAGAAAATACGCTCGGAATGCGCTACTCCATGTATTGTTCGGAGCAGATACATTATGCCAACCAGGGCTTGATTGACAAACAGAACGAGATATTTCCATACCTTGCCGGATACAGGTTTAACGATGTAGACCACCCGATATGCGATTGCTGGAATGTGCAGCCCGTTAGCCCGGTCGCTAAAATGCCGGTGTATTCAAATGTTCCGGCTTTGCTGTCGACCGGTGATACCGACCCTTATTGCCCGGCGTTTTATAACGATGTAATAAGCAGGTATATGCCGAACAGCCAGCGGGTCTTGTTTACTGATAAAACCCACGGCCCGGCGCTTAACACAAGAGAAGGGGATGTGTTGATTGCGGAATTTATCGATAACCCATATCAAAAAGTAAAAGTTGATGGTATAAAAATCAAGACATGGTAATTATGAGGAGGATATTTTTATCCGTTTGCCTTTCGATATTTAGCCTGCTGGCCGTTGCTCAAAGGACTGACAACCGGATTGTAATAGGCACTATCGATACAATTAAATCTAAAATACTTCATGAGAAACGTGCATTACTGATACACGTACCCGAGGGCGATAAAGACGAACGTTTCCCCGTATTGTACATATTGGACGGCGAGTCTCATTTTTACTCAGCGGTTGGTATCGTAAAACAGATGGCCGGCGTAATACCCGACATTATTATAGTAGGCATTACCAATACTGTGCGCGACCGCGACCTTACGCCAACCGTCGTAAAGGACAGAAAACCATCTGGCGGAGGTGAAAACTTCATGGCGTTTATTGAAAAAGAGCTGATTACTTATGTCGACTCCAGGTACCCAACCGCTCCTTACCGGATTTTGAGCGGCCATTCTTTAGGCGGATTGACGGTGATGAATGCGTTTTTTAATCATACTAATCTCTTTAATGCCTATATCGCCATTGATCCAAGCTTATGGTGGGATAACCAGCGCTGGATTAAAAAGTATGAAGATGAATTGCCCGGGCGCAGCTTTAATAATAAGTCGCTGTTTGTGGCAATTGCTAATAATATTCCGCCGGGGTTAGACACTATTTCTGTAATGAATGACAAAAGCGAAATGAGCCTTATTCCTCGCTCCTTACTTCCATTTGTTGCCGATTTGCGCAAAGCCCACCCCGCAGGGCTGCGCTGGACATCAAAATTTTATCCCAACGAACGCCACGGCACAGTTGAGCTGAATGCCGAATATGATGCTTTGCGCTACTTGTTCGACTACTATCAGTTCCGCACCAGCCAGTTCGATGGGCACCCCGAACTCAACGCGGATTCGGTATTGATTGCTCATTATAAAAATATATCCGCACATTTTGGCTATACCGTAAAACCGACTGAGGACATCGTAAACAGCCTGGCTTATAGTATTTGGGGCGCAGGTAATTCTAAGCAAGCTTACTCGCTGTTCAAACGCAATACCGAAGAACATCCGCAGAGCGCTAACGCCTTTGATAGCCTGGGTGATTATTACGCCGGAACAGGCGAGAAACAAAAGGCAATAGCCGCCTACACGCAATCCTTAAAACTACAGGAAACCGTAGATACGAGAAGAAAATTGAATGAGTTGAAGAAAAAATGAGTGGCCAGACTTACGAAGCCCTTAGACTTACGAAGTTTTTGAAACTTCGTAAGTCTCTCCTACGGGATATTAAAATCGATAATACGGCGATATCATCAGGTAAACAATCACACCGGTAATAGTTACGTACAGCCATATCGGGAATGTCCATCTCACCAGCTTTTTGTGCTTTTCCACTTGCATCTGCAAGCCACGGTAGAAGCTCAATAAAATGAGCGGCAGAACGCCTGCTGCAAGTATTATATGTGATATCAATATGGTTAAATAAATCGGGCGTAATGCGCCAACAGTTGCGGCTTCCACCGCCGACACTTTACCATCACCATCCAAATCGCCATAAACAATATCCTTTTTCATCAGGTAATGAAACAGGATATAGGAAACCAGGAAGATTGACGATAAGCAAAAGGTAAGGATATTGATGCGTTTATGGACGGTAATATTCCTTTGCTTTATAAAGTATAGGGAAACCAATAACAGCACAGTGCAGGTTCCGTTTATAATGGCGTTTAGCTTTGGTAAAAACGGTGTGAACGATGGGATAGTGTCCGGCCCTGGAATCACCTTCCTATTCAATAGTACCACTACAGCAAATACAAATACAGATACTACGGCTACAAATCGGAATATAAATTTATCGGTCATGCTTTTATTTTAAAAGGCGACATCGCTATGCAAGAATCAGGACTTTTTGATTATTTGATATGTCCTGCTGGGAATCTTTTATTTTTTCTACTTTTTGTTGACGTTCACCGTCCCTCAATTCCGGAATTAATACAACGGCGTATCGTTTTTTCTCAGCTCATCAGTAATTAAAACCTTAATCTCGTCATTAAGCCTATCCACTTCGGTTGGTTGAGCACCGTTATAATAACCCCTGATGCGTTTTTCACCGTCAACCAATATTAGCTTGTCACTATAAACAAAATCTTTGGGGCCGGTTTGCACTGCATCAACCAACAAACCTTTTCGGGCGAGGTTATATATCGTCGCCGTATCTCCGGTCAGGAAAAGTCTTTTTACTGATAGATGCTTAAAGCTCGCTGCATATTTCTTCAGCCCGGCAATGTCGTCATCTTTAGGGTCAACTGTCACTGAAACGAAATAAGTCATTTTGTTTTTGCTATAAATCGAGTCGAGTGCATTAACGTTTTCATTCATTAAGGTGCAAACTGATGGACAAGCCGTGTAGAAAAAATTAATAATAAAAATCTTATTATCGAATGTTTTAAGATTTACTTTATTTCCGTTCTGGTCGGTGAGTTCAAAATCGGGCAGCTTGTGGTAAATGGTATCAGGCACATCCTTACCTTTTACCTTATGCGTGGTTTTGGCCACCTGCTTATCGCCAAAAATAGGCAGGGGTTTGTACCTGTTTTTGCCGCCAACGGTTAGTAAATAATATAAAAATCCCGGTAACGCTAATACAATTACCAGGATTATAATTTTTTTCGGAAGGCTTGTCTTCTTCATTACAGCCTCAGGTCAATCCAATAGTGGCTTTCGTTTGTAAGTACCAGTATTAAACCGATGATGAAAAGCACAGGAACTATAATAGCCATTATCAAGCCTATCTTTTCAAATTTTAAGTGCATAAAGAAAGCTACAATGTAAAACGCTTTAACTAACGTTAATACGATGTATATAGGATTTATCCATTCTGCGTGCGGATTTTTTGGCGCTATAACCAGCGCTACGAAGAACTCGATGCAGGTAATAATCAATAATATAAAGAACACCTTCCATATCCTGCCTTTGGTCATTCCTTCGTGGTCGCCGTGGCCTGCTTCTGCATGTGCATGTGTGTTATCTGATGACATATAAAATCTTTTTAAAAATAAATCAAACTAAATAGAAGAAAGTAAATACAAACACCCATACCAAATCTACGAAGTGCCAGTAAAGGCCAACCTTCTCAATCATGAGGTAGCTGCCTCTTTTCGCATAGGTGCCTATCAAAACGTTGGTGGTAATAATAATGTTTATCACCACTCCTGAAAATACGTGGAATCCGTGGAAACCGGTGATGGTAAAGAACAGGTTGGCAAACTGGTGCGATGTCATACGTTCGGGGTTACCAATCTTCGTCACACCTTCAAAAAACTCCTTCAATGTTGCGTCGTTCGGAATACTTCCCCACCAAAAGCCTTCGCTGTGCAGGTGTGTCCATTCCAAAGCCTGGCAGCCAAGGAACATTAATCCGCCTACTATAGTCCACAACATCCATCTTACCACTTCCTTTTTTGAATTACGATGACCAGCTTCAACTGCCAACACCATGGTAACAGAGCTCATGATGAGGATAAACGTCATCAAACCAACGAATACCAGTGGCGCATCCTTATCAATTACACCCGGGAAAGACTGGAAAACCTTGGAAGCCAAAGGCCATGTTGAAGCGCTGAAACGTAATGCGCCGTAAGAAATTAGTAATGAAGAAAAGGTAAATGCATCTGATAAAAGGAAAAACCACATCATCATCTTACCGTACTCCACGTTAAAAGGCGATCTGCCTCCCGACCATGGTGTCGATTTTACCTCATCAATCTGTTGTGTTACTGTTGTACTCATTTGTACGGGGGATAAAAAGTTTTAATTTTGGTTCAAAAGTAAAAAAACATACAGACAAATCCACATAATATCGAGAAAATGCCAAAAAATAGATGCCATCTCCATCTTAAATATATTCCTGACTTGTGGTATGTTCCTGTGAGTAGCCACTACTGCATTTAGTAATACCAGCAGCCCGGCTATAACGTGTAATAAATGCACGCCGCTAAATACGTAAATAAATGAGCGGGCTGCGTTCGGGTTTGAAAAATATATGCCGTCACGAAAGGTAAGGATATACCAGGCATATACCTGTATTGCTAAAAACGCTATTCCTAAAATGATAGTGAGCCATAAAAATGTCGCCTGCTGACCCGTTTGCAGGCCTTTAGCAGCGCGCTTAGCCATCAGCAATGTAAAGCTGCTTAAAATGATAACCGCAGTGCTGTATTTAAAAGCCTCAGGCAATATTACCTGCAATCCGTGGCCGCGACCGCCTACATATACGATAAAGCCGCTCATAAAGCCCATAAAAAGCAACACCGATGTGAATATAAATATCCACATGTTGAACTTTTTTGCGCCGAGGTTTAACCTGTCTTCCTGTTGCTGTATCTGCGCCATCATCATTTCACTTTTCCTATAAAATCAAACAAAAACATTAACTGCACTACTGGCAGATAAAAAAACGAACCATACATCAGCTTTTTTGCCGATGGTATTTCACGATCCTTTAAAAGCTTAAAAGCCAAATATAAAAACACTAAGCCGCATATCAGCGATACTCCGCCCAGATAGTAGCCTCCATAGCCATAATAGGCTGGCAGCAAACTTACCGGTATAAGGATTAGAGTTGATATAAAAGCAAATATAGCGCTCGTCAAATCTCTCTTGCCTGAAGGCAGCAATCTAAAACCGGCCAGTTTATAATCATCATCCAACACCCATGCAATCGCCCAAAAATGTGGGAACTGCCAGATAAATTGTATGCCGAATAATATCAGGGCTATTTCATCAATTTGCGGATGGGCGGCCACATAACCAATAAGCGGCGGCAGTGCACCTGGCATGGCCCCCACAAACACCGCAACCGGCGACTTCTGTTTTAACGGTGTATAAGCAAATGCATATAATAACACCGAGAAGACTGACAGGTAACCTGCCGTCGGGTTAAGCTTTGCCAATAATATCGTACCAGCTATACCCATAAACAAGCCTAGTACCAGGCCTTGCCCGGTTGTCATTCTTCCTGCAGGCATCGGCCTGTCTTTGGTACGTTTCATTAATTTATCAAGGTCTTTCTCGATAACTTCATTGAAACAATTTGCGGCCGCAGTAACCAGGAAACCTCCTATAATTAATTTAACCCAGTTACCCCAGTTATACTCTCCATTAACCTTGCTGCCAATCAAAAATGAAATAGAAGCCGAAAATACCACCAAAAAGGTTAGCCGCATTTTTACAAGTTTCGAAAAGTCTTTCCAACTCATGCGTGCAACCCTCCCTTCACCGACCGGTATAAATTAAGCATTAAATAAAACTGCGCACTAAAAACCAGCGTTGCCAGCAACAAGTGCGTTGCCTGCGCGAATGGCGGCAATGCCCAGTATGATAAAATAATGCCTGTAACTATTTGCAGCATGATCATCAGGAATACAAAACTCATAATTTGCTGCTGCAACGAATGCCGGTTAAATGTTCGGCGTATCAAAGCATATAACACTACATTTATCACCAAAACCAATATCGCTACATCGCGGTGCTGCGAAAAAATTGAACCGGCAGCCCCAATCCAGTTGTCGCGATAGCCGCCCTGGAAATGCCCGGCAACGGCGTCAATTTTCTCGCGTACTTCGCTGCCGAAGGCGATCTGCATAATGCTTATTATCAAAGCTAAAAGCGTAATGATATGTACGAGTGGATTTGTACTCAACTTTGGCCGCCCGTCAACCCTTGCCAGGTGATAGGTGACAATGCTTAACGCTATAATGACAAGTGCAAGCAGCATATGTACTGTTACAATCCACGAAACCAGGTTGGTTGATACCACTATAGAACCCAGCCACGCCTGTAAACCAATAAGTACTACGTTCAAAATCGCAAGAAAAGGTATAAGCTTGCGCTCTTTCCTGTAGCTAAATGCAAAAACCGCCGTTAGCACACAAAACACACCTGTAATCTCGCCGATAAGCCTGTTAACATATTCTGTCCAGGTTTTGGCGGCATTAAATTCTTCGGGAACCAGTATAGATTTATCCTCGCGGATACGTTTTGCAAGGTCGGTGTAGCCAAAAACATCGAGTGTGCGGGCAAAGCGCTGATTTTTAGCAATGTTACCTGCCACATATTTACTCTTATAGTCCTTTGGAAGTTCAGAGCTATTGGTAGGCGGTATATACCTGCCAAAACATTTAGGCCAGTCAGGGCATCCCATTCCCGAACCTGTACTACGCACAACTCCGCCTGCCAGAATTAAGATAAACAGCAGGATTATGGTAGCAAGATTAATTTTTTGGAACCGGGTTTTTGACTTGGATGTCCTCATGTATTAGTCTTAAGTCCTAAGCCATTAGTCCAAAGTCTTAGGTAGAAGGTATTGAAGAAAACAGGCTGCAGACTTAGAGGCAAGTCTTTAGACCTAATGTTAGCTATCTATATAAACCTTTAGTGCTAAGTTGTTAGCCTGTAACCGGCTCCCGACTTAGCACTAAAGACTATTGGTTTATTTTACCGCTTCGTTAGCTTTTTGAGCATCGGTCCATTTGGTGTGCTCTTCTAAACCGGCCGGGTTATCTTCAAAGTCATGAGGTAAGTTTGAGCTCATGGTTTGAGAGAATGGAACATTCTGCGGTATAAAGTCTTCGTCGTGACCAGGCTTGCTGTAATCATAGGCCCACCGATATACTGTCGGAATTTCTCCGTGCCAGTTACCGTGAATATGCTCGATTGGCGCGGTCCACTCCAGTGTATTTGCATTCCATGGATTCTGTACGGTTTTCTTGCCCCAGAAAATAGAATGAATAAAGTTGTAAGCAAAAGCAAGCTGCGCTATACCGGCCATAATAGCAGCCCAGGTGATAAACACGTTTACGGTTAACCAGCGCTTCATCGATTCAAACTCGGTGAAAGCGTAGTAACGGCGTGGCACGCCATCAAGGCCCATAAAGTGCATCGGGAAGAATACCAGGTAAGCGCCGATAAAGGTTAACCAGAAATGCAGGTAACCCAAGCGCTCATCCATCATACGACGGTACATTTTAGGGAACCAATGGTAAACGCCCGCCAGCATACCGAATATCGCTGCTGAACCCATTACCAGGTGGAAGTGGGCAACAACGAAATATGTATCGTGCAGGTTGATATCCAAGGCAGCGTTACCCAGGAAGATACCGGTTAAACCACCAGAGATAAAGAATGACACCATGCCGATAGCAAACAGCATAGCCGGAGTAAAGCGGATGTTACCCCGCCAGAGCGTCGCCAGCCAGTTGAACGTTTTTACCGCGGACGGGACCGCAATAATCAGCGTCGTTATCATGAACACGCCGCCCAGGAATGGATTCATACCCGTAACGAACATGTGGTGTCCCCATACGATGAACGATAATACAGCGATACCAATCAGCGAGTAAACCATCGCATGGTAACCGAATATCGGTTTACGCGAGTTTACGGCCAATATCTCTGATGAAAGGCCCATCGCAGGCATAATGATGATGTATACCTCGGGGTGACCTAAGAACCAGAATAAGTGTTGGAATAATATCGGGCTACCGCCTTCATAAGGCTGAACCTGTCCGTTTAACACGATGTCAGAAAGATAGAAGCTTGTCCCAAAGCTACGGTCGAATATTAACAATACCACACCGGCAACCAGTACAGGGAATGATAATACACCTAATACGGCTGTAAGGAACAGCGCCCATACTGTCAAAGGCATTTTCCAAAGGTCCATACCTTTGGTACGCATGTTCAATACAGTACTGATGTAGTTGATACCGCCCATTAGCTGCGAAGCGATAAACATTACCATACTGATTAGCCACAGCGTCATACCCATACCTGAACCCGGCATTGCTTTCGGCAAAGCAGATAATGGTGGATAAATCGTCCATCCACCGCTTGCAGGACCGCTTTCAACCAGGAATGATGATAACATTACAATGCTGGCGCCAAAGAAGAACCAATATGAAAGCATGTTAACAAATGGCGACGCCATATCACGCGCGCCAACCTGTAAAGGAATCAACAGGTTTGCAAACGTACCGCTTAAGCCAGCTGTTAATACAAAGAATACCATGATGGTCCCGTGTATGGTTACCAGCGACATATAAAAGTCGGCGCTGATACGGCCATTAGGCGCAAAGTGGCCTAAAAGTGTAGTAAGAAAAGGAAACGTTTTATCAGGATAGGCAAGCTGAATCCTGAACAGGATAGATAGCACCATGGCGAAAAAAGCCATAATGATACCGGTTACAAGGAACTGCTTGGCAATATATTTATGGTCCTGGCTAAATACGTAGGTATTTAGAAAAGTTGCCTTATGGTGGTGTTCGTGACCTTCTTCGTGATGTACTACTCCGTGATCGTGAACTGCTAATGTTGACATAATCGTTACTCTTATAATATTATTTGTTTAACGCTAACGTGTTTGATACTGGTTTTACGGGTGCTGCCGGTGTTGCGGCATCAGCAAAATGAAGTTCCTTACGCAATTGGTTGCTCAGGTAAGGTCTTTGTCTTGCAATCCAGCCCTGATATTCAGCCTGCGATACAACACGTATCACCTTTTGCATGTTCCAGTGGCCTGCACCACATATTTTGTTGCAATAAAGCAGGTATTCAAACTTAGGGTCATCTAATTTTTTACGCATTTCTTCGGTGGTAATGGTTGGTGTAAACCGGAAGAAAGTCGGCAGGCCTGGTACGGCGTTAAGCTGTACGCGGAAATGCGGCATGTACACGCTATGGATTACATCCTGTGCGTGGATGTTTATTCTTACCACACGGTTAACAGGAAGTACAAGGGTATCGGCAGACTGGTCGTCCATGCTGCGGTTGTCTTTAAAATCAACACCTAACACATTATTAGGCGTGCTCAATTTAAAGTTTACAGGGCCAAGCTTGCCGTCTGCGCCAGGATAACGAATTTCCCATGCAAACTGGTGACCGGTAACATCAACGTTCAGGTCACCTTTTTGCTCGGTGCTGTTCATTACTTTTTGCCATGTAAAAAATCCGAACACAACCAGGACAGTCAACACTATAGCAGGAACGATAGTCCAAACTTTCTCGATAGTATTATTGTGCGGCAGGAAGTGTGCTTTACGTTTTGCATTGTGTCGGTAAACAAACATGAAGCCAAACAAGCATATCTGTGTAATAAAGAATACAATCAGCGTAAGTATGGTAGTAGTAGTAAACATGGAGTCGATAAGGCCGCCATGTGCAGAACCTGGTTCAGGCAAAGTCATGCCACCCTGTACGATTAACGACCAGCAAGCGCCGTATAAGCCGGCAATAAGAAAGAGCGCACAGCAAACTGCCATAATGGTATCCCAGTTAATGCCTTTTTTGCCCTGCATTTTTTGGGTAAGGTCATAAACCTTTAATATTTTACCCACTATGCCAACGCAAACCGCACCTACTAAAATTAACAAAGTATTATAGGCAACGCCTGTCCACATGGCGCCTTTGTCAACCGGGGCAACATTACCTTCGGCAGATGTTTGCGCCATCAGCTGGTTAGTGCCAAACAGCACAAACGCCGCAAAAAGCGCCTGTGTTTTTTTAGAATGTATTAGATGTTTGAATCCCATTTTAATGGTTGTTTGGTATTCTTTTTATTAAAGTGCAAAAATAACAATTATTATATGTGGTGATGAAGGCTTTCCTGCAGCAACGGGTGCTTTTTAGGAACAAGCGATTTAAACTTACTTAAAGCGTTGCCAAACATCAACACCATTAGCCCAGCTGCGCCTACAAATATGGCGAAGTCAACCAGGATCATAGGCGAGTACCACTCTCCTACACCTTTTACACCTATAGTGCCTGGCATAATCATCTGCCAGTAGTCAAGCCAGTGGCCGCATATCAGTATGATACAGGCAACCTTCATCAATTCTGTCTTACGTTTTGAATCGCGCGACATCAGCACCAGCAATGGTGTAAGGAAGTTTACTATAATATTTAACCAGAACCATGGTTTAAACTGCGGCTCCCATCTCCTGTAAAAATATGCTGATTCCTCAGGGATATTTGCATACCAGGTTAACAGGAACTGACCGAACCACAGGTAAGTCCAAAAGATAGAGAAACCGAACATCAGCTGTCCAAGGTTATGCAGGTGATCCTCTGTTACCCATTGCATATAACCTGCCTTGCGTATCAATATTAAAGCTAAAGTGATTACTGATAAACCGCTTACCCAAAGGGCAGCAAAATTATACCAGCCGAACATGGTTGAAAACCAGTGTGCTTCTAAGCTCATGATGGTGTCAAAAGCAAACAGCGGAATGGTGAAGCCAAATATCACCAGGAATATTACAGATACTTTAAAGCTCTTGTTGTAATTGAACATACCGCCAAGCTCATCTTCGTTATTCGAATACCTAACCAGCATGCGACCAAGTAAGATATAGCTACCCAAATAAATCACCAAACGCGCCAGGAAAAAAGGAATATTTAAATAGCCTGATTTAGCGGTGATGATTGCATCAAAGTTTTCGCTGTGGCTGTCTGTAACACCATGCAATGCCCATAGCTTATAAAGATAAGGGATAGTTGTGCTTTTACCTTCTTCGTTAACACCAGGGTGTGTAATAAACAAGCCTGCAAGCACTACTACAATTAAAATGCCGGCCGCAGCAGGCAGTACTTTTGCCAGCGCCTGCGGAACACGCAGAACCGAAGTAGACCAGCCAGCCTGGGCCACATACTGAACCGCGCAGAAGAAAATGCCGCAAATACAAACGCACGACATGTAATAACCGTTAAGCAATAAATTTGCAAATGCGCGTTCGCCATTTGTAAAGAAAGCCGCAAGAAGTCCGATCACGCCGATAGCGATCATGATCAGGCTCCAGGATTTGGCCCTGCCTTTAAATTCAAATTGCTCGTCGAAACTATGAGAAGTATTCATTAATAATTGCTTATAAAGTTTGTAAATGGTGAACGTACATAATTACTTGCCAGCGTTCTTTAGGGTCCAGCTGTGAAGCGTATGAGCCCATTGCGTTTACACCATAAGTAATAGTATGATAAATTTTACCGTCTGTCAGATCTTTCATATTGCCACCGCGTGATGACTGCCCGGTAGAGTAAGATGGCGGAGGCGGGAAGCCATGGGCAACCACTAAACCATCACCTTTACCTTTCATACCATGACATGGAGAACAAAAGTGTTCAAACAATACTCTGCCTTCGGCATAATTTGCCTGTGTTTGCGGCAAAGTCGTTTTTACCTCAAGGCCCGCTTGTTCGTAACCTTCTTTTGTATCCGGATAGTCAAATCTCACAAAGCCAACAGGTGTGGTACCTGCCGGTGGCAACTGTGCAGTTTTGCCATCCTTAAAATTGATATTCTTCTGGTCGGGGTCGTATGCGATGTGCTCATACATATTGGGAGCGTATTCCCATCCGGTACTCCTCTTGTTACTGCACGATGAAACAATCACCGTAACAGCAATAGCAATAGCCGTTATGCCCAATATTCTATTTTTATTCATAGCTAACATATTTTCTGTCGTTATGCTTAACTTCTACTGCTCCTGCTTCTTTTAATAAATTGGTGATATCCTCGTGCGGAATGTTGCCCTTCGCGTCTATGGCAATTACAAACCTGTCGTCTGTCGCCCTTAAGTCCATTACCCTTGGCGTACGGCCAGGGAAAAGATGGGTAGCGTAGAAGAAGGTAAGCGTCATACCGAATGCGGTAAATAACACGGTCCATTCGAACGTAATTGGCACAAAGTCGGGGATGGCAAATGCCGGTTTACCGCCGATATCCATAGGCCAGTCATGCACCAGCATGTAATAAGCCATGCTGAATATGGTAGTACCACCAAGACAGCCGAACAAAAAAGCTGCGTAACCTAAACGCGAATCCTTGATACCCAGCTTACGCTCGATACCGTGTATAGGCATCGGGGTGTAAACGTCGTAAATCGGAACACTATTTTTTTGCAAAGTATCAATCCCGTGCATAAGCTCATCAGGATCTGCAAAAAGCCCTAAAATATATTTCGTTTTGCTCATCTTCTTAATTATTTATAGTCGTTAATGTCAACGCTGTCAAATGATGTTAACGACTCCTTATAAAACTGAACTTCTTCCTGCTCAACATGGCCTGATTTAATCAGCTTCAATTTTGCCTGCTCACTCGAGCTCTTCAATATCAGTTTCACCTCGGCCATTGCTATTGAAGGCAATACGCGGATGAACAACAGGAACATGGTGAAGAACAAACCGATTGAACCGATGAATACGCTCATATCAACCCAGGTTGGATAGAACATTGCCCAGCTTGACGGTACGAAGTCGCGGTGTAACGATACAACGATAATTACAAACCTTTCGAACCACATACCGATGTTTACTACGATTGACAATACCCATGAAATCGGAATATTGGTACGTATCTTCTTGAACCACATCAGCTGGGTCATCAGTACGTTACAGCCGTACATCATACAACCTGCCCACCAGTACGGACCGATAAACCTGTTCAGGAAGGTATATTGCTCGTATTCGCCGGCTGAGTAGTAAGCGATGAAAAACTCTGTTAAGTAAGCCACACCTACAATTGAACCGGTTAAAAGGATGATTTTGTTCATCGCTTCTATGTGGAACATGGTGATGTAGTTTTCAAGACCTAAAACCTTACGGGTAACCAGCAACAGCGTTTGCACCATGGCGAACCCCGAGAATATCGCACCCGCAACGAAGTATGGCGGGAATATGGTAGTGTGCCAGCCCGGTTCAAGCGAGGTAGCAAAGTCCATAGATACGATGGTGTGTACCGAAAGTACCAGTGGGGTTGATATACCTGCCAAAATCAAACACACAGTTTCAAAACGCTGCCAGGTTTTTACTGAGCCTGTCCAGCCGAATGAAGCAACTGAATATATTTTTCTGCGGATACCGGTAGCACGGTCGCGGATACTAGCTAAGTCAGGCAATAAACCTGTGTACCAGAACACTAACGATACCGAGAAGTAAGTCGAGATTGCGAATACGTCCCAAACCAGCGGTGAGTTAAAGTTAACCCACAAAGAACCGAATTGGTTTGGCAGCGGCAGTGGCCAGTATGCTAACCATGGACGGCCCATATGCGATACAACGTACGTTGCGGCACAAATTACCGCGAATATCGTCATCGCTTCTGCCGACCGGTTAATGGAGTTACGCCAGTTTTGGCGGAACAGCAACAAGATTGCCGAAATAAGCGTACCGGCGTGACCAATACCTACCCACCACACGAAACCTGTGATGTCCCAGGCCCAGCCTATTGTTTTATTAAGGCCCCACGAGCCTATACCGTACCAAAATGTGTAGCTTACCGCAAAAACCCAAAGGCAGGCGCCTAACGAAGCAACGGAGAAACCAATCCACCATGCTTTGCCGGGCATATTTTCAACAGGGCGCAATACATCATTGGTAATTTGGGCGTACGTGATGTTTTTTCCCGTAATTAACGGTTCCCTGATTATCGATTCACTATGAGATGCCATATTTTATTCTCTCTCTTGTATAATTTTAAGCCTCAGTTTCTGATATATTTCTAATTTTTGTTTGGTAACCAACGCCTGGCTTAACGTTAAGCTCTTCCAGAACATAGTATGTCCTTTCGCTTCTCAACGCTTTTGAAACTTCCGAATCAGGGTCGTTTTGGTTACCGAAAACAATGGCATTTGCCGTACAGGTTTGCTGGCAAGCCATTTTAATCTCGCCATCCCTAAGCGGGCGATTTTCGATTTTAGCTTTCAGCTTACCTGCCTGTATACGCTGTATACACATCGAGCATTTCTCCATCACACCGCGGAAACGGGTTACCACATCCGGGTTAAGCACTAATTGTGTATGCTCGTTATTCAGGTAGTTATCAAAGCGTGAGTCGTTCCAGTAGTTGAACCAGTTAAAGCGGCGAACTTTGTATGGGCAGTTGTTTGCGCAGTAACGTGTACCAACGCAACGGTTGTAAGCCATATGGTTTAAGCCTTCGCTTGAGTGTACGGTAGCTAATACCGGGCAAACAGTTTCGCAAGGTGCATGTTCGCAGTGCTGGCAAAGCATCGGCTGGTAAACAACTTTTACATTGTCCAGGTCGTCTTCTTTCAGGCGCGAAATCTCGTGCTCGCGGGTTACGCCGCCATCACCCTTATCGTCAAAGCTATAGTAACGGTCAATACGAATCCAGTGCATTTCGCGGCGGCGGCGAACTTCGTCTTTACCTACAATCGGCACGTTGTTTTCAGCGCTACAAGCTACAACACAGGCGCCGCAACCGGTACAAGCGTTAAGGTCGATAGCCATTACCCAATCGTACTTAGGCTTATCTTCCCTCCAGTTTTGCCAGAACAAATCCGGTTTGTATTCCTTGTGGCCCTCACCGTTGCCAGTGCCTGCACCAGGGTTCTTTTTATATTCTACAAAGGTTGCCTCTTTAATGATGCTGTTACGGCCTTCGATAGAGTGGTGTGTTTGCGTTTGTGCCAGCGGCGAGTTATCACCGGTTGGGGTTAATGTAACAACAGCGTTTGTTTGAATAGTTTTGTTAAGCAGACTGGTGAAAGGGAAAGCGTTTTTACCAACGTTTGTACCTACCGGGCCGCTAACTGTACGTCCGTAACCAACAGCCACCGAGATAGTGCCTCTTGCCTGGCCTGGCTGTACAAGTACAGGTAAGGTTATTGAGTAACCGTTATCGCCGTCAATTTTAATAACATCGCCATCCTGCAGGCCTTTTGCTTTCATATCTGCAGCAGACATGGCCGCAAAGTTGTCCCAGGTAACTTTCGATACCGGGTCAGGCAATTCCTGTAACCATGGGTTATTGGCACGTTTACCATCACGCATTGCGGGGCTTTGGTAAAGCGACAATTCTGTTTTACCATTACCGGCGGCCAATTTAGCGCTGTGTTCTGATATAGTTTGGGCAACCGCACCAAGGCTCAACGAGAATGAGTACGAACCGGCAGCTTTAGGCGCTTCTTTTACAAAGGCTGTCTGCAACAGTTGTTCCCAACCTTTCTGGCCTGATAAACCGCCTTTTGCAAGCAGGTTGGTATTCCAGTTATTGCGTACGTAAGTATAGTAGTCTTTTGCAGGGTTATCGCTCCACTTCATCAGTGTCTGCTCAGCCTGGCGGGTATCATAAACCGGGTTGATAGCCGGCTGCATGATGGTATAGTAACCTGAAACTGCGTTATCATCACCCCATGATTCCAAATAATGGTGGTTTGGAGCAACAACGTTACAAAGTGCAGCAGTTTCGTCAGCACTGTATGCAAACGATACTTTAAGGCGAACTTTTTTCAAGCCTTCAGCAACTGATTTACTGTCGTAGTAATCGTAAACAGGGTTAGCATTCAGGAAGAACACGGCATCAACTGCACCTGCCTTCATGTCGCTAACAAGACCATCGAAATCTACGTCGTTACCTGCGTATTGCAGTGATGGGTTGTCTAAATCGATAGTGGTACCGTAGCTGCCCAACAACGAGTTGATAGCGTTTACCAGTATTTGTGTTGCCACATCATTCGCTCCGGCTACTACCAGTGCTTTGCCTTTTGCAGCAACCAGCTCTTTAGCGGCTATGGTTACCGCATTTTGCGCAGCCGGGCTGCTCAGTTTCGGTCCTGCTAATGCAGTGCCCGATACGGCGTTATATAAAGCTATCAGTGCAGCGCCTTCTTCTGATGGTTTGATTGGTATCCTTACGTCGGCATTTGAACCGGTAAGGCTTAAGCCAGTTTCAAACTGAATATGCCGCGACATTTTCTTTTCTTCCAGCGATTTGCTGTTCCTGTTTGAAACATACTGGCGGGTAAACTCTTCCGGAGAAATCCATGTGCCCAGGAAATCAGCGGCAAAGCTTACGATAACGTCGGCCTTGTCGAAGTTATAATGAGGCAATACGGCTTTGCCGAAGCTGTTTTGATTAGCCTGGATGATGCCGGTATACGATACCGCATCATAATTGATATGTTTTGTAGCAGGGAATTGCTTAATAAAATCGGCAATAACACCCAAAGTTGAAGGGCTTGTTACTGTTGATGAAACGATGGCGATTTTCTTGCCGCCTGCTTTTATTGCTAAAAGCTCGCGTACAACAAAATCATCTACCTGTGCCCAGCCTGTTTGTGAACCATCCTTTAATGGCGACTGGAAACGGTTTACATCATATAAATCAAGCACCGAAGCCTGGGCCTGTGCGCTTGCACCGCCTTTAGCTAAAATATCATTGGGGTGACCTTCAATTTTAATAGGACGGCCTTCACGGGTTTTTACCAGGATGGCCTGTCCGTCGTATGTAGATACGTAGTAGTTCGGCACGCCCGGGGTAACCTCTTCCGGCTTTATTAAATAAGGCATTGATTTATGTACCGGCACCGGCTGGCAAGCAGCAAGCGTAACAGCACCAACACCAAAACCAAGGGCTTTTAAAAAGTCGCGGCGAGGGGTGCGGCCTGTCAAACCGCCACCGGTTAAAACTTCTTCGATAGGAATAGGCTCCGCAAATTCGTTTTTGTTTAATTCAACAAATTCCGGGGTTTTGTTCAGCTCTTCTAAACCTTTCCAGTATTTTTTATTGCTATCCATTTAAGCTATATAAACTGTAATGCTACGTTTTACTAATATTAATAATGGCATTTACCGCACTCGATACCACCCATTAATGCGGCAGTAGGCGTTTTACCGTCTTTAAGCAGCTTGTGCACCTGCTCCAGGTTTGTATAGTAGGCGTTGTCTTTGTAATCAACGGCAGTACGCTTGTGGCACTGAATACACCATTTCATGGTCAGCGGTGAGTATTGGTAAACCTCTTTCATGGTCTCAACCGGGCCGTGGCAGGTTTGGCATTTTATTTTGCCAACCTTTACGTGCTGTGAGTGGTTGAAGTAAGCCAAATCAGGCAGGTTGTGGATACGTATCCACTGCATCGGACGGGCTTTGGTGCTGTCGTATTTGGATGTTTTAGGGTCATAACCCAATGCGGCATAAATCTTTTGTATTTCCGGCGACTCTGTTTTAACAGTTTTGTGGCAGTTCATACAAATGTTTAATGATGGGATCGACGCATTTTTTGATTTGTAAGCGCCTGAGTGGCAGTACTGGCAATTTATCTGCATAGCACCGGCATGTAAATCATGCGGGAATTTTATTGGCTGTACCGGCTGATATCCCTGGTGTACGTTGGTGGTCCACATTCCGATGAATCCCCATACACCTACAAATAGGGTACCGCATATCAGTACGAAGAATACAAACTTTTTATTCCGTGCCAGCTTTTTCAGCCATGCTAATTTATCAACCTGCTCACCAGCCTCGCCTTCTTCGGTTTCAGCAAGCAATACGCCCTGGTTTTTAACCAGCATGCGCTCAAGTGTCGCAATTACCCTGTTTAATACCAGGATAATAATAAACGCAATAACGATAACACCTAATAGCGAGAATACAAGAATTTTGCTTGGGCCTTTTTCTTCAGTAGCTCCGGCAGCACCTGCTGGCGCTTTCGCTTTTTCATCCTGGATTCTTTTCCAATCAGCACGAATGAAAGTTAAGATATTGGTTACATCACCATCGGTCAAATCAGCAAAAATGGTCATGTTTTTTTGCTGGAAGTCGTTAAAGATCTTAACTGCTTTAGGGTTCTTTTCCGCTATTAAAGCCTGGTTATTCTGAATCCACTTGATAAGGTACTTATCATCAGTTTCCTGGGTAACCTGCGGACCTAGAGCCGGACCAACTACGATTTGATCGATTTTGTGACACGCAGTACACTTAGCCTTAAACAGGGCCTCGCCCTTTGCGGCATCGCCCTGCGCGTGTGCCTGTGTACCTAAAAAGGCAAAGCAGGCAACCAGTAAAACCGACCGTGAGAATTGTTTAAAAATCAATGAGAAACTCCTCATAAAGCGTATTTATACTAAATAATGTTATTGTTAAAGATTGATATTCACAGAGAAACGTATGTATAACCCCAAATTTTCAAGCACAAAAGTAAAATTTATTACAGTATCAGTGACAAATAAATGACACCAATATATAATTTATATTAATTCTAAATAAGTATTTATTGTGCTTAAAACGGCTTAAAAAGCATAAATATACTGCCCGCAAAGGGGTTTAAGTTAAGCGCTTATCGCTCAAAAGTTTACGCCGATTTGGCAAAGCAAAGTGTTTTTTTAACACCTGCGAAAGCATTTGCACAACATTTCGAAAAATCAATCGTTAATGCCGGCCCCGGTTAAGATTACTTAAAACTTTGAAATAAGAAAATTATAAAAACGGTTCATTCAAGTAGTGGCCTGTAGTACTGCCCACTAAAAATTGCGAACTGCTAACTGCCTCGCAAAGGGTTACCTTTCAGCACTTAACGGTATCAATTAGTACCAAAAAAACAAACAAAACAAAATTTTATTATGAAAACTAAACATCTAATCCCGCTGATGGCGGGGCTGGGGCTGCTTTGCGCATGCAAAGGAAAAATGAGTTCATCATCGTCGGCCGACACAGTACAAAATCCGGGTATTATTGCTCCAAAAACTGCAACAGCAGACAGTGCTGCGACCGAAAAAGTTGTTTTTCGCAAATCGATAGCCGACAGTACTGCAGTTAAAAAAGCCGTGGTACACAAATCGCACAAAACCGACACCCTACACCCAATACGCTGCGTAGTGCAAAAAGCCGACATCCATTTTAAAGTTAAAAGTGTACAGCAAACCGCTGAACGGGTAGCCGCACTGACCGCTGATTTGAAAGGTACCATCGTTTATCAAACTATCAACTCGACCCAGCAAAGCCAGCAGGATTTTAAGCGCAGCGACGATTCTATTACAAGGGTTACCGTTACCCGCCCAACCGCCGAAATGACGGTTAAAGTACCGCCTGCCTATCTTGAGGTCTTTCTGCTGCAGGTAACGCGTATGGGATTACATATAGACAGCAGCCATTTAAATGTGAACGATAAGACCCTCGATTACCTTTCGACACAAATGAAGCTAAAAAATGAGGCTGAACTGGCGACCGCAGAAAACAGCAAGCCGGCCGCAGCCAAAAGCCCAAGGGACATCCTTGAATTAAAAAACAACATGGTTGATAAGCAGATTGAAAACCGCCGGATAGCCGACTCCGCCAAAATGGGTGTTATTGCGTTAACCTTTTATGAGAATGATGTAGTTACCAGGGAGATTTTAGCCAGCAGCAACCCCGATTCATATAATGAGCCCGCCACTCATCGCATCGGCACTTCGGTAAAAGAGGGCTGGGATGTGTTTGTAGATTTTATCGCTTTGATAATAAAAGCGTGGATACTGCTGCCTATCGGACTGATAACCTGGATAGTTGTAAAACGAATCAACAAAAAGAAAACCATTGCTAACATTAAAGCTGACGCCGGATTATGAAAACAAGAATTGTAATGCTGTTACTGGCAGGCGTTGCCCTGCTCGCAGCCTGTAAAGGAAAACGTGGCTCTGAAGAATTTGCATCAAGCGCAGATTCCGACATTTCGAATAAAGCGACACTAGCCGACACTGTTTCCACTATCAAACTTATTAAGACGGCAGACATGCGCATCAAAGTTAAAAACGTGCAGCAAACCTGCGAGGATGTATCATCACTCACAAAAAGCTATAGCGGCATGGTGATGCATAACCGTGTTACCTCATACCCGGTACGTAGCACTGATTTGCGCAAAAGTCACGACTCGGTTATGCGGGTAACTGCGATAAGCACCTTTGGCGAAATAACTGTAAAAGTACCGTCGGATAAGCTGGAAGAGTTTATGAACAAAGTGGAGCGTATGGGCCTTTATATAAACACTCGCCAGATGGATATCTCGGATAAGACACTGGATTATTTATCGGCCCGGATGAAGTTAAAAAATCGTGCTGAACTTATTGCGCAACAAAAAAGCGGTAAGGTAGTCATCAAAAATCCTGCGAATGTACTTCTTCTGAAAGACGATATGGTAGACCAGCAAATTGGCAACCGCGAGATAGATGATGCAGTAAAAAATAGCGTTGTCAGCCTCGGCTTTTATCAAAGTAACACCATTTATAAAGAAACCATTGCTGATGATGATCCATCCAATTATCGGTTGCCGTTCTTCAGCGCTTTGGGCAATGCCCTGGGTAGTGGCTGGCTGCTGTTTCAGAATGTACTGGTGGGCATAGGTTACCTATGGGTTTTTGTATTGCTGATTTTTGCGGGTATATATATAAGGTATAGATTGAAAAAACCAGTAGTGGCGAAAGCATGACCGTAATTCTTTTTCACAGATTAAAAATTAATGACTTGGCATTAAAATATGGAAAACTTGGGTTTCACAAAATCAAGCGAATTTTCTATAAAACATTGTTTATTAATTATTTATGAAAAAATAATTTCAAAATGTGTTACATTGGTGTTAACCCGGTTATCAACATTTTCCGATAAAATATCGATATTGATTGGTTGATGGCAGTTAATTTTCCAGCCATCGGCCAATCGATATCGATTTTTTGCTTGTTCACCTAGTATTATAATTTGCACCTGTAGCCTGGCAAAAGGTACCTGAGCCCATTGCCTGATTTTCCTTCTAGGAAAACCATTTTCAACCAGCCGTTGTTAAATATTCAAATCAATTTATACTACAATGGACAACAAAACAAAAACCGGCAGCCCCGACAGGGACAGGATAAACGTAAACGAGGATTATGAGCTGCAATATTGGTCGAAAAAATTTAATGTAAGCGGCGATGAATTGAAATCGGCGGTTAAGTCGGCAGGCACATCGGCAAAGGCGGTTGGAGAATATTTGAAAAAGAAATAAAACGAAATCACCATGAGCAGCCTGGAGAAATATAAAGAGAAGCGCGACTTCAACAAAACCGCCGAGCCAAAAGCCGGCAAAAGTAAGGACAAGGATAAGCTGATCTTTGTAATCCAAAAGCATGATGCCTCGCGCCTGCATTATGATTTCAGGCTGGAAATGGACGGCGTGCTAAAAAGCTGGGCCGTACCCAAAGGCCCGTCAACCGACCCTAAAACCAAGCGGCTCGCTATGATGGTGGAAGATCACCCATACGATTACCGCACGTTTGAGGGCATAATTCCTGAAGGTGAATATGGCGGTGGCACAGTAATTGTTTGGGACGAAGGCACCTATGAACCCATTGAAGAAATAAAAGGCAAGAAAGCCCAGGAAAAACTATTGCTGAGCCAGCTAAAATCCGGCGATTTAAAGATACGGCTGCATGGCGAAAAGCTGCACGGCGAATATGCGATGGTAAAAACCCATGGCATGGGCGAAAATGCATGGTTGCTCATCAAGCATAAAGATGATTATACTTCTGAAAAAGATATTACAAAGCTGGATAAGTCGGTAATATCCGGTAAAACCATTGAGATGATGGAAAAAACCAGCGAAAAAGTTTGGCAGCACGGGCACGAGGAAGATGTAGAAAAGGAAAAGCCGAAAGCGAAAAAAAAAAGCCCGCCGCAGCCGGCTGAGGAAGTGGTGGGTGACGACACCGATGTTCCGTTGGTGGATACGGCTGGGGCCGATGTTGCGGCGCTTATAAAGTCGGCACCGAAAGGTGCGATGCCGAGGAACATCAAACCCATGAAGGCTACCCTCGTGGATGAGCCGTTCGATGATCCAGACTGGCTATACGAGGTTAAGTGGGACGGCTACCGCGCTTTGGGTTTTGTTAATAAAGGCGAAGTAGAATTAGTATCGCGCAACAATCTTTCCTTCGAAAAATTTTATCCAATAATTGATATTTTAAAGGAGTGGAAGATAAACGCCGTTATAGATGGTGAAATACTGGTGCTAAATGATAAAGGCATTTCCGACTTTGGCGCACTGCAAAACTGGCGAAGCGAGGCAGATGGGCAATTGGTTTACTATGTGTTCGATATCCTTTGGTACGAGGGTAAAAACCTAACCGGTCTGCCCCTGCGCGACCGTCTCGCCATTCTAAAAGATATTTTACCTGCCGACAGCGACAGCATTCGCCAAAGCAAAGTATTCGAGGCAAACGGTATAGAATTTTTTAATGCTGCCGAAAAAATTGGATTGGAAGGTATCATCGCCAAAAAAGCAAGCAGTGTTTACACATCAGATTTACGCTCACGTGAGTGGCTGAAGATAAAGGTACATCGCCGCCAGGAAATCGTGATAGCCGGTCTCACTAAAAATGCAGGAACCAGCAAACCGTTCAGCGCTTTGGCGATGGGGGTTTATGATAAAGGTGTGCTGCGCTATGTGGGCAAAGTAGGCACCGGCTTTAACGATAAGATGCAAAAGGAAATGATGGCGCAGTTTAAGCCGCTCATTACTGATAAAAGCCCGTTTGATGTTGAGCCGGACGTTGACAAGCCATCCCGTTTCAGGCCGCAGCGGCTGGGCGCCAAACCTACCTGGTTAAAACCCGAACTGGTTGGTGAAGTAGCCTTTGCCGAAATCACGAGCGATGGCGTTTTCCGCCAGGCATCTTTTAAAGGTATGCGTACCGATAAAAAAGCAAAGGAGGTTATTTTGGAAACACCGAAAGATACGACCGAAACCGTAGACGAACTTGATGAACAAAAATCAGCAGCGACAAAAGAGTCGCATAAAAGCGCTCTCAAACCACCGAAAGATAAATCGCGCAAAACATTGCTGAACCCTAAAGACGAGACACAGGTACGTAAAATTTGCGGGCACGACTTAAAGTTTACCCACCTTAGCAAAGTTTACTGGCCCGAAGATGGCGTGACCAAGCGTGATATGTTTAATTACTATTACCAGGTTGCCGAATATATCCTCCCTTATTTAAAAGACAGGCCAATGTCACTCAACCGCTTCCCTAACGGCATACACGGCCCAAGCTTTTATCAAAAGGACATAAAAGGTAAAGCCCCCGATTGGATAACCAAAACATTCCCCTATACCACCAGTGAGGGCGAAGACAAAGAATACCTGGTGGGGAGCGATGAAGCTGTACTTTTATGGATGGCATCGCTGGGTTGTATCGAGATGAACCCATGGTTTAGCCGCATCCAGTCGCCGGATAACCCGGACTATTGTGTGATTGACCTCGATCCGGACAAAAACACTTTCGACCAGGTTATTGAAGCTGCGCAAGAGGTTAGAAAAGTTTTGGATGAGCTGGACGTACCGTCATTCTGCAAGACGTCCGGCTCAACGGGAATGCATATATATATACCGCTTGGCGCGAAGTATGATTATGACCAATCGCAGATGTTTGCACGCATTATCGTAAATATTGTACATAAACGGATACCGGACTATACCAGCCTGGAGCGTATGGTAGCTAACCGGAAGGGCAAAATGTATCTCGATTTTCTGCAAAACAGGCCCGGTGCTACTATCGCAGGTCCGTATTCATTAAGGCCAAAACCCGGCGCGACCGTGTCCATGCCATTATCTTGGGATGAAGTAAAGCCCGGCCTGACTATGAAGCATTTTACCATCTTCAACTCCATCGACCGCCTTAAAGAAACCGGCGACCTGTTTAAAGGTGTGCTCGGCAAAGGCATTGATTTGGAGAAGGTGATTAAGAAAGCAAAGGATACGTTTTAGATAAGGTGAAAGCTTAAAGGTTAAAGGCGAAAGGTCTAAAAATCTAACAGAAATGCCATCATCAGTGGTTGCAGCGATGGAGTATAATGAAGGTGTGCACACTTTGCGGATTACCTACACCCCGGGTGCGGTTTATGATTATCACAATGTGCCGCCGGATGTTTACGAGGAAATGAAAGCGGCGGACTCCAAAGGCACGTTCTTAAACCATGAGGTAAAGGAAAATACCGCTATAAAAAGGTAAAATAGTATCTTCGGTTCTTTGTTGTAAATCCTGCCGGCCTGTTATATTTGCGCGTACATTAGCCAGACCTTCAAAACTATGAAAAGCTCAAAAACCAATGTGTGGTTCATTACCGGTGCGTCATCAGGCTTTGGAAAAGCCTTTGCCGAATACGCCATAAGCCGGGGTTACCGGGTAGTTGTTACAGCACGAAGAACAGATAAGCTCGAAGAAATTAAAGCCTTAGCTCCCATACAGGTAGAGGCCGTTAAAATGGACGTAAATAGTGACAGCGATGTGAATGCCGCCATTAACCAGGCTATTGCACGTTTTGGAAGTATTGACGTGCTGATTAATAATGCGGGTTATGGTATACTCGGGGCGGTAGAGGAAACACCTGAAGAAGAGTTGCGCGCGCAGCTGGAGACTAATTTTTTTGGGGCGGTAAAAGTTACCCGTGCCCTGCTTCCTCAATTTAGGGAACAGCGGTCAGGAGCAATTGTGAACATCAGCAGTATGGGCGGGCAAATGTCTTTTGCCGGATTTGGTGCATATTCGGCTTCGAAGTTTGCACTTGAAGGGCTGTCGGAAGCGTTGGCAAGCGAGCTCAAGCCTTTTGGCATCAAGGTACTGATTGTTGAACCAGGCTCATTCCGTACTGACCTGATGGGTTCGGCTATGAAAAAAATGCCCGCGATGGAGGCTTATAGCGACACCGTTGGTGGTACCCGTGAATTTGCCAACAACAGCCACCATACCCAGGAGGGCGACCCGCTAAAAGCTGCCCGCGCGATTGATACCGCACTAAAATCAGACCACACACCTCTGAGGCTGGTGTTAGGTTCAGATGCCTTACAGGCTATTAAAGCGCATGCAGAAAACCTGATTGGGGAATTGAATACCTGGGAGCAAGTTACCGTGGATACAAAAATTGACCAGTAAATCGAGATCCCAGGCAAGCAGCTTACAGGTCATCAGCCTAAATAAATTAACAAATAGCGTTCACATTTTTACGTAAACCGATTATATTTGCGCCAAATATTAAATAAAAATCAAATGAACTCTACAGAAAACGCTAACGCAGAAGGTCACTATAAATTAATGGTAGTTGCAATTGCAATAGGCCTGTTTGGCGTATACCTGCGTTTTGCTGAATTCCCATGGAACAATGCCGTGTCTAATATTATCCTGATAATCGGCGTATTGATCGGCTTGAAATCGGTATTCGCGATATTGAAATAAGCTTTTCCACAATAAAAACATTGTCATTGCGAGGAGGGCGACGAAGCAACCTCGTCGCAATGCATAGTTCCCATACTTATCGACGAGATTGCCGCGCTTCGCCCGCAATGACAAAACTGCTCACTACCAACTCAAAACCGCCAACTAATCCCTACTTCCCCCTATACTTCGATTCATTTAATATCTTTTGCGCGTCCGGGTCGGCCATCAGTTCGGCAAGGGTAACTTTGGGGTGTTTCTCCATATACTGTCGTACTATTTGCCAGCCTGTCCACACACCCAGCTTAGGTGCCGATTCATTGCGTTCGCCAAGGCCAGGAGTAAAGGGTGCCTCGCTCACATATTTTTGAATCTTCTGGTAATCGCTTTCATAAAGCAGGTTTTCATTTAAGATAAACGCCCAGATTTTATCTTTAAACTGGTTGCACCATTGTAGCTGCGCAGTTGTGTACCTTATCTTGGTAGTATCACCCACATCAGGCAGCACCTCGTCCATAAAATACATAATCTTACCGTTGTATATCATTTTTGACAATAGGCTCTTTGCGCTATCCGGTTCGGGGAACATATCTTCGCGTGCAATACCTTCAACAATGCGCGGCGTTATATTTTCTTTATTGAAAAACTGCGATAAATAGTGAGGATAGGCATTGGTTAATGATGGATAAAAACGGGAATTACCTCCTAAAAATAAATCCAGGCCAAAACCAACATAGCCGTTTCCAATAACCGTTTGAGCCTCAAAACCGGAATAGTAGCTATAAACCTTGGGTAACTGCTTTTTAGGAAAATAGTATTTTATGCGACGAAAAGCGTCAGTTAGCTCATCATCCTGCTGGTCAAGTCCGCTTTTAAAAACCGAATCAACATCGTGCTTTAAATCATTATAGGCCTGGTTAGCAAATACCTGGCGCAGAAGCTTAAAATAACCGGTATCACGTGTATTGATGCTGCGGTCTTGCAGCATCAGGCCAATAAAATCATTATAAAAAACGCCGTATTTACGCTGCAGGTAGGCAGCTTGCGGCCCCATAGGCTTAACGCGCATTTGGTCGAACTCCTGGTCGAAGCGCTCAATTTTTACGTCGACAGGAATATTGCTTACATCAACTTTTTTATTGCTTTTACACGCGCTAATGACAGCGATAAGTAAAAAAACTAAATAAAGGGGCTTTTTGGTTTTTAAAACGGTCATTGTTTGGGCTTTGGGCAAAAATAATTTTTATTTGCATTTAAATATGCAAACGGCCTCAATTAACCGTTTGTTATCTATCTAACCAGGAATAGTTTTACATGAAAATAGCGTTAGCACAGCTTAACTACCACGTCGGCAACTTTGAATCAAATACGGCTAAAATTATCGAGCATATCAAAAAGGCCCGTACTGAAGGCGCCGACCTTGTAGTTTTTGCCGAGCTATGCGTTTGCGGCTACCCCTCGCGCGACTTCCTCGAGTTTAAAGAATTTATCGACCTGTGCGAATCATCGGCGCAACAAATTGCCCGAGAGTGCCATGGCATTGCCTGTATTATCGGTCTGCCTACGCCAAATAACCGTCCGGAAGGAAAAGATCTGAATAACTCGGCGTATTTTATTGAGGACGGAAAGGTTAAAGCCATAGTACATAAAGCGCTACTGCCCAATTACGATATTTTTGATGAATACCGTTACTTTGAGCCTGCTACGGAGTTTAGCTGCATCGAGTTTAAAGGGCACCGCATCGCATTAACCATCTGCGAGGATTTGTGGAATACCATTGAAAATCCCCTGTATGTTACCCGCCCGATGGACATTTTAATACAACAACAGCCGGACGTAATGATTAACATCGCCGCTTCGCCATTTGCCTACAACCATGATGAGGAGCGTATTGATATTTTGGCCGATAATGCCAAACGCTACCAGTTACCATTGCTATACGTGAATAACGTAGGCGCTCAAACCGAGCTCATATTTGATGGCGGTTCCCTGATTTTCGACGGCGTTGGCAAGCTACTTGATGAAATGCCTTACTTTGAGGAAAGCCTGGCCTATTATACGCTGGATGATAAACGCGGGATCAGCTTCGAACATCCGACCACAATGAAACCCCAGCGCGAAAGCGATATAGAGCAAATACACCAGGGACTTGTATTAGGTATCCGCGATTACTTTTACAAATCCGGTTTTAAACAAGCTACATTAGGCTTATCCGGCGGAATAGACTCGGCTGTAGTTTGCGCGCTGGCTGCCGAAGCTTTAGGGCCGCAGAATGTAATGGCGGTATTGCTCCCCTCCCATTTCTCAAGTGATCATTCTATTAAAGACGCGCAGGATTTGGTTGACAACCTGGGCTGTATGAGTCAGGTTGTGCCTATTGCCAATATCACCGATGCTTTTGAGTCGACTTTAAAACCGCAGTTTGAGGGCTTGCCATTTAACATTGCTGAAGAAAATATACAATCCCGCAGCCGTGCGGTGCTGCTGATGGCGATGTGTAATAAATTTGGTTACATACTGCTTAACACCTCTAACAAAAGTGAGGCCGCAGTTGGCTATGGTACCCTTTACGGCGATATGTGCGGCGGTATATCCGTTATCGGCGATGTATATAAAACGCAGGTGTTTGAGCTGGCAAGACATATTAATAAAGACAAAGAAATTATCCCTATCAACTCCATTACCAAACCACCATCTGCCGAGTTGCGTCCCGGCCAAAAAGATACTGACTCGCTGCCGGAGTATGATATTTTGGACAAAATATTGCAGGTTTACATCGAAGAGCGCCGCTCATCGGCGGAGATCATCAAAATGGGCTATGATGAGGCTACTGTGCGCCGGGTTATTAAATTGGTAAATACAGCCGAACATAAGCGTTATCAAACCCCGCCGATATTACGGGTATCGCCAAAGGCCTTTGGCATGGGCAGAAGGATGCCGATAGTTGGGAAGTATTTGGTGTAAGGAAAGCTCATAGTTGATGGTTCATAGTTCATAGCAGGAAAAGTAATTACTTGGATGATATAGGCAAAATCCGTTAATTCCACAATCTGAAAAATCCCGGTTCAGACGATTTTTTCCTATCTTACCACCTCAACCACATCGCTATGCTAAAAAACTACTTCAAAACCTCGCTTAAGTACTTTTTAAATAACAAGGCATTTTCAGCAATCAATATCATCGGACTGAGCACTGGCATTTGCGTATGCTTTTTTGCTTTGATTTATGTGCAGTTTGAGCTGAGCCGGGATAGTTATAATACGCAGGCCGACAACATTTACCGCCTGGTTACCGATGTGCATACCCCTGCCGGCATTAATTATGAAAGTACGCCCGGGCCAATGGCAGCGGCGATACAATCCACCTTTCCCGAGGTAAAGATTGCTACGCGGGTATTTATGGATGATATGATCCTGCAGAGCACGCCCGACAATGCTGCTAAAGAGGAAATAGCGTATGTGGATTCGACAGTCTTTAAGGTTTTTAGCTGGAAGCTGTTGCGCGGTAACGCCGATCATTTATTCGACGCCCCATGCAATGTGGTGCTGACCGAGACAGCTGCCAAGCATTACTTCGGCAATGCCGATCCGCTGGGCAAAACCATGATGATAAACGGCAAAACTCGGGCGGCGGTTACCGGCATCATGCAGGATATCCCCCATAATTCGCATTTGCGGGTGAATATGCTATTTTCGATGAGTACGCTTATAGGGCCCTGCTGCTGGAATACCAACTGGAAACGTTTTGGCTTTTATACCTACCTGCTGCTTAAGCCCGGCGCCGACCCAGAAAAGCTAAGCGCAAAACTCCCGGCTTTTGTAAAAGCAAATATAGATGTGCCCACAAAATATGTGCTTACCATCGAGCCATTGAAAAAGGTTTACCTGTATGGCAAGCCGCGCGGGCACCGTACCGGCGCTTCGGAAAGTGGCAGTATCAATAACATTTATGTATTCTCCATAGTGGCGGTGTTCGTGCTGTTTATCGCCTGCTTTAATTTTATCAATCTTACTACGGCCTTCTCGCTGAAACGAGCGAGGGAAGTTGGCGTGCGGAAAGTGCTTGGAGCATCTAAAAAGCAATTGATTACACAATTCTTTACGGATGCCTTTTTGCTTTGCCTGTTAGCGTTCATAATAGCTTTGGCATTGGCCGTGGTATTGCTGCCGGTATTTAATCGATTAACAAACACCATTGTTGCCGCCGGCATTTTCGATAACCTCAAATACGTCTCCTGGATGCTTGGAATTGCGGTAGCTGTCGGGCTAATTTCGGGCATTTACCCCGCGTTGTTTTTGTCAGGATTCAAGCCGATCAGCAGCCTTAAAGGGCAGCTTGCCTCGGGCAGCGGTGGTACTGCATTACGCAAAACATTGGTGGTAGCACAGTTTGCTATTTCCATTGCGCTTATTATTTCCACCATAGTAGTGTACAATCAGCTCGATTTTATGCAGAACCAGCAACTCGGTTTTAGCAAGGCGCACAGGCTGGTGATAGATTATCAGTTCGACCAGCATATTCAGCAACATCCTGATTTGGTTAAGCAGGCCCTCGGCAGTGTACCGGGCGTTAGCAGCGTATCTTATTCATCGAGTGTGCCGGGTACAGCCAATAACAAGTTCCAAACCGCCGTAATGGATGCCGGCAACCAGTACCAGGACTTTTTAAGCGATGTATATTATTTCGATACAGATTTCCTTAAGCAGTATGGCATCAGTGTTATCGCCGGTCGTGGCTTTAACAAACCATTGGCGTCTGATTCAAACGCTATGCTGATAAATGAAGCCATGCTTACTAAACTGAATTATAAAACACCTGCCCAGGCCATCGGCAAACCCTTCAAACAATTTGACCAGCAGGGTACGATTGTGGGTGTGGTAAAAGATTTTCATTATCACTCATCACAGGAGTTGGTGGCGCCGTTGGCTATCAGGGCGCGGACATCGTTCTTTACTGTGCTTACGCTCGATATTACTTCATCCCACATGCAGCAAACCGTTGCCCAAATTGAAAAACAATGGAAGCAATTAGCACCCGGCTTGCCACTGATTTACTTTTTTGAGGATGAAGCTTACAATAAACAGTTTGTTGCCCAACAGCGTTTTGGGAACCTGTTCGTGTGTTTTTCAGTTTTGGCGATCTTAATATCCTGCCTGGGATTATTAGGCTTATCGGCTTTCAGCATGGCCCAGCGCAGAAAGGAAATTGGTGTACGAAAGGTATTAGGTGCTTCTACGGCAGGCATAGCGGCATTATTGTCAAAGGATTTTGTGAAGCTGGTATTCATCGCATTGCTTATCGCCTCTCCTATCGCATGGATAGCTATGCAAAGCTGGCTGCAGGGATTCGCCTATCGTATACAGATATCCTGGTGGGTGTTTGTTATATCTGGAGCATCCGCATTATTTGTTGCATTGGCAACGGTGAGCTTTCAGTCGGTAAAGGCAGCGCTGGTGAATCCGGTGAAGAGCCTTCGCTCTGAATGAGCCAGGCTTTGGGAGACAGTTTAAGGGAATCCGGTCCTTTTGGGTAAACGACGCTTAATAAGCGCCTTTATAAAGGCTAATATTGGTTTTGCCAAAAGTATTATAATCCGTAATCAGGCTTACAAAATTATCGCCATACCACATTGTAAAATTATTAAAGGAGCCGCTTGGTAAATCAGTTTTATCAAAATACCCAAGTTTTTTCCACTTGCCGTCAGACAAATCGAGATTACCATACATCGGGATAAGACCTGAGAATCTACCGCCAGTGCGAGCTCTATTAGTAGCCACAATAGCTAAGCTATTGCCGTGATAATAGTAAGATGGTGTAAACCATCCTCCCGCCGAATAGTTAATAGGCATTATATTTAGAAATTTAGTTTTTAGATCTAAATCGTAGCAATTAACCACAAGCGAACCGGCATTAACATATGAAGTATTTCTGTGTCCATCATACGTTGTAATACTTTCGCGATCGGAATATACAACTATCACATTATTCTCAAAAACCTGTAAATGATCAATCGTAAGTATTTTAGGCTTCCCTACCCATATATCATTTTTATAGTCAACACCCGTTGAAGCTTTTATAATTTCCGGTAAGCGATCTTTTGTAAATTCTTCCGTTGTTTGCACTTTAGTCATCTTCCCGAAATCGACCTTATTTACTGTTAATTGATATTCTTTGGCTTCGTTCTTTTCTATCAGGCATGAGTAAAAGCTATTGCGGTCTGTGTTTGACCCGGCCAGTTTTAAATTGTCGATTATTCTTTTGGGCTCATCGCTATCGTTTTTATCTCTAATATTAAATTCTACGTCGATCGGTAAGGAAGGCTCTTGTTTACCAAGGTTGTATTTAACGAAGCTTACACTATAGCCATTTGTTGCAGCCGCGATAAACAGGTCTCCATCATTATTGGTCGCAAGGCTGATAAACGCATTTTCATCAATTTTCGGGCTAAACTGATTTGTGGGTTCTAACTTTTCATTGAAATCAAGAATTGTTAAATTCCTTGTTTTTCCGTACTTGCTGGCACTGGAAAATAGACTAAACCCTTTTTTTGACTGTGTTTCGCGGATGGAAAGTTTGAAAAAGGACCCATTTTCGCTAAAGAACGGCTTTATGACCATATCGCTCGTTGTCTGATTATTAAACAATTCCTTTTCCAGCAATATTTTGCCCGTCTTTACGTCAATTAGTTGACCGGTAATTGGCATTTGAAAACCACTAAATCCGTTATGCGGACTGCTTATTACTAGTATCTTATCTTTGAACTTTCCCAATCCGATATAAGCTTTGTTGAAAGTCGACCGCCACACTACTTCAGCTTTATCGTTTATCGCGATAAGCCCAAATTCATTAGTGCCGACGTTAAATTGCAAGATATTTAAATGTTCGTCGAACTTACAAGTTCCACTAATACCCAAAGTACCTTTTTCAATGTGTTTTATAAAAACCGGTGTTGACTGCGCATTTGCCAGGAAAGGAACTATCAGAAGGACCAAGAAAAATAGATTTTTAGACATGACTAGGTATAAGATTTAAAAGGCCTGACATTCGAATATGACGATTTTTATTTAATAATGAAAGCTATTCTCCCTTAAACTTCAACCCGATCCCATCTCTTGCAGCATCCAGCATGCCAATCATCTGTCGCGACATCTCATGCGTGATAATATCGCTTTCAGTTTTACCGGATTTTATCAACTTACAAAAATGTTCAATTTCATAGTTTAATCCACCATCGGTAAAAGGCTCGTCAAGCTCAACTGTCCGGCCGTCCAGGTAGTTGATAGTCGCACGCGACGGGTTCCACCAGTTTTTATGGATGGTGACATTGCCGATAGTTCCGCAGATAAGGGAATCACCCTTGCCGTGCAAATCGAATCCGGTATATAATTGCGCGTAGCCGTTTTCGTGACGGGTTTGGAACATTGTAAACATATCAACGCCGGTTTCACCGAAACGCTTTCCAGCACATTGGGATCCTAAGCTTAGAATTCCACGTGGACAAGTTGTCGC
>JADMIO011197704.1_pt1 | contig 97209 bp, 116 predicted proteins | sample 8958161 | NCBI WGS metagenome assembly JADMIO01 (sample SAMN16585339, study PRJNA669376) | soil metagenome | isolation source: Crop rotation soil | place: USA: Cullars Rotation, Alabama | collected 2011
CGCGACAACTTGTCCACGTGGAATTCTAAGCTTAGGATCCCAATGTGCTGGAAAGCCAGCAGGTTCAGGTCGCAATTCAAAACGCCAACCACATGCAGGCAACGACAGGATTCAAGAAAACCCGATCCGGCTACATTCGCAGTGCCATCGAAGATAGGTATTCCCTGATCCAAGCCATCGGGCAAGCCGAGGTAAAGGCCGCGAAGGACAAGGAGCGTTCGGAGCGTGCTGCCGTAGCCCGAGAAGAGAATCGGCGTCGGGAAAGGGCCCTGGAGTCCATAAACGAGATACTTGGAACCATTGGGCCGGATGAACTGGAAGCACTCCGCCAAGAGGCATTGGCTGACCCATCCTGCCCGCCGGCGCTCAAGAACGTTCTTCCGAACAACCCCGAACTGCGAAAACGAATGGCGCACGTCCTGAGGTCGAGGAGCCCGCCCCTGATCGAAATGACGGCTGCTATCGTCGCGTAACTGGTTGTTTTTAATGGTGATGCAATGCGTAGAACATCATGCCGCGTATGCAAAACGCCATACCCGCGTCGGAAGCGATACCAGTACGGCGCGAACCGCTGCCAGGTCTGCATCAAACGGCGACGGCGAGAGCACTACGCGATTGAACGTCGCCGCCGGCGATTGCTCGGCATCCCGTCCGAGGGGCTGCCGCCGTGTGTCTATGCCCACGGAATGCGATTCCTGGGGCAGTACTGGACCTACATCGGCGGCGAGAGGCGGCTGATCGGTTGCGGATTGCACGCCACGGCCGAACGGGCGCGTGAAGCGGTGATTCGGAAGCAGAAGGCAATCCCCGTCATTCGTAAGAAGCGAACGCATCGAACCTTCATGCAGATTCGGATGGGGATTGAGCTTCCCCAGGAATGGATAGCAGCATGAACAAAGGCACCGTCTACGGCTGCACCTTCGCCCCGTGCTCGTACCGATGGGCACCGACAACGATGGTCCCGTCATGGATGCCTGAGAAGTGTCCCTGCTGTGCCATCGGGAAGTGGGTTCCCAACCCGCCAAAGGTGCCGCCGAAAGAAGACCGGAAGAACAAGACCAAATAACGCCGGAAACGGCAGAGAGAAGGACAGATGCCAGTTACCTACGAAAAAGCGGACCACGAGGTACACAGCCTGATCCGTCGCGTGATGAAACAGTATCACCCCGACCTCGCGACACTGGAGGTGAAGTTGTGCGTCCTGATGGCGAACGCGCCGAAGGATGAGCACGGCCAACCCCTCGCGCCGGCGATCAAGCTCCACGGCGTTCCCTGCGCCGCGACGATTCAGATCCTCCCGTACAAGCAACGCGCCGCCGGCCGCGAAGACGCCGAACTCCTGATCGACGCGGACCAGTGGAAGATGTCCACCGACCCCCAGCGGGAAGCGTTGATCGACCACGAACTGATGCACCTGGACCCGCAGCGCGACGAGGAAGGCGCGTGGAAGTCGGACGACTGCGGACGGCCGAAACTGAAGACGCGGCACCATGATTTCGACTTCGGCTGGTTTCGCGCCGTCGCCGAGCGGCACGCCGACGCCAGCGGCGAGGTACAGCAGGCCAAGGCGTTCGCGGATGAGAACGGCCAAACATTCTTCGGGTGGGCTGCGCCGCCGGCTGGCGCGGGCATCGAGCAGGGACCGACGCCAACAGTCGCGATGGACAAACTGAACGAGATCGTCACGCCGGAAATGCAGCAGGCGAGGGAGGAAGCGGAGCGGGCGCAGGAATACGCCGACATGATGGACGCGGTAGAGGCTGCCGATCGTGCCGAAGACGACGCCACCGGCGCATGCCCGCATCTGTCCGACGGCGAGCCCGCCGCTAAAGCCGACCGCGTAATGCTCGGCGAAACCGCCTGGATCGACATCACTCATCGCGACGGGAAGTACGAACTCGCCTACGCCGCCAACATCGGCCGGCAATCCCTCAAGTCAGCCGAGACGCCGCGGACGTTTAACACTCGCGCCGATGCGATGGGCGCGGGCATCGAAGACATCGACGTATGGCTCGGCGTTCTGACGCAGAAGGGGTTCCGCGGCGGGCAGCAGGCGCAGGCCGACGCCATCAAGGCGGCACTGGATGACCTGTTATCGCCGGCGCACTAGCCCCCTCCCCCGCCACTGCCGCCGGGGGAAGAAGACGAAAGGACGAAACGTGTCCCATCTGATCCTAAACGCCGACGCCGGGCGCATTCCGCTGGGGGATGCCTCTGTCGATCTTGTCTTCACCAGCCCGCCCTACACGGACGCTCGCACCTACGGCATCGGCGCGCAACGCGACTGTCAGACGTGGATCGACTGGATGCTCGGCGTCGTGTCTGAGTGCTGTCGTGTCTCTCGCGGGCTGGTCCTCGTGAACTGCGCCGGCGTCACCCGTGACTGGAACTACCAGCCGGGGCCGGAGGGGTTGTTGTACCGATGGTGGGCGAGGGGCGGGCGATGCTGGCGTCCGGCGCAGTGGCGGCGTGTCGGAATCCCCGGCAGTGGCGGAAAGCAGTGGTTGCGAGCTGACACGGAATACGTGCTGGCGTTCACGTCCTGTCGCAAGGCGATCCCGTGGGCAGACAACACGGCGAACGGGCACCCGCCGAAGTGGGGGCCGGGCGGGGAGATGTCGCACCGGGTATCAAGCGGAACGCGAGTCAACCAGTGGGGGCATCCGATTGTGTCGGGAGGCGTTGGCGGATCCAACATCGACAACCCAACATGCGGCCCGGCTCGCCCGTCGCATTTCATGGTTGACCGAAAAGCCATGCTAGCGGACGGGATCGACGAGATTCAGGTCTATATCCCGCCCGTCAAGGCCAACCCCGGCAACGTCGTCAACGTCAAGGTAGGCGGCGGATTGCTCGGGCACCCGATGGCCCACGAGAACGAAGCCCCGTTCCCTGTCGCTTTGGCGGAGTGGTTCATCCGCTCGCATTGCCCGCCGGGCGGCATCGTTCTGGATTGCTTCGGCGGCTCCGGTACCACAGCCCACGCCGCCGACAACCTCGGCCGGCACTGCATCACGTCGGACATCCGGTTCAGCCAGTGCGAGTTGATGCGCCGCCGGCTATCGACGCCGTACGCCAAGCGGAGCAGGCCGGCGAAGGCGATCAAGGGGGAGATGACTTTGTTCGGGAGGGAATCAGCATGACCGCGACAGCAAGCCAACGCGCCCGCGCCCGCATCGCCCAATTCCTCGCGAGCCTGGAGCGGGAGGACAACTACGTCGGTCGGTATGACGAGCCCAAGCAAACCGGAAAACCTGCGCCAGATTTGATAGATGACATCGAAAGCCATGTCGCTACATGGTGCCGGCACTACCAGGCAATCGGCTACGTCTCAGCCAAGAAGCCCATGCCAGCCTCACTGCGAGTCGGACCGCGAAAGATACACTTGAACGCACGCCCCGGCGCGGTGCTAACCGGGCTGAAAAAACAACGCTCGCAACCAAACACGCCCAGAAGGAAGCGAAAAGACGGCTCTGGGGCCGTACTCGTCTACAACCGATGGCGTGACACCCGAAACGTGTATGGCAGCCCCGCAGAAGCCGCAGCGGCACTTGCGACAACTGAAGCCGATGTCCGCAACGCCATACGGCACAGCAAATCAATCAACGGTTTTCGCATTCGGTGGAACCCAGCAGAACAGCGTGTCGCGTGACACGCGCAACCGCAGGCCGAGCCGGGGCATTCGATAACAGACAGCCCCGGCCGGCTGCGGATGGTTAACACGAAAGGAAGGCAGGATAATGAACACAATTCCAATGAACCCGCAACCAGGGCCGAACATCCGGCACCTGATCCGACAGAACGACGGGCATTTTTGGGAGGCAACGGGCGGCGACATGCCGCTGACGGGGGATGAGTCCTTCGCGCCACCCTGCGAGGTAGCCGGGGTGAACAAGGTGGATGGCGTGTGGGTCTGGATATTGCCGACGCCGACACAAGACGACTACGAGGCGTTGATTCAAGCACTCCACTTCACGGCGAACGACCTGCGCGAGATTCGGGACAGGACGACCGACCCGGCAATCCGTCATACCGCATCGTGGGCATACGACCGGGTAACGACGGCGTTGGGGTACGAGCCGGTCGCGCCAGAACACCCCGCCAGCCTCACCCGCCGCACGGGAAGCCCCGCGGACGCCGTGGAAGCGATGTAGTGACGAACGAAGCGGAACGGGCCGTAATGAGCGGCGGAAAGGGCAGAGATGACCGACGAAACCCGAGCGAACGTGTTGAAGCACCTGCGGGCACCGGAGGGATACGGCGCGAAGTACGACCCAAAGACATGGCAGGAGCGATTAGCCTTTGACATCGATTCGATGGGTTGCGACTGGCACAGCTGGTTTAGTGATTGGGTCGCCGTAAACGTCATGGGTGACGCAATCGAGAACCTGTGCAACCGCGCCGAGGCGGCGGAACGAAGGGTGGCGGAACTCCGTCGCGCCGCCCTGTGGTTTGCGGAGAATGCGCCGGGGACGCCGGTGCCGCAGTGGGTGGACGAGGCAATGGCTGCGGGTTGACGCGAAACCGGACAAAACTAGCGAAATGTTTGGCGGAGCAAGGTAGGTCGGCGTAGAATAGGGGACGGGTAAGGGCGTAACGCAAGACAATCGAGGTGCGAAGATGAACACGGACGATCCAGTCGTACTCCATTCGGCGTACCGATGGGACTGCCCAAAGTGCGGCCGTCGGGACATCTACGGGAACATGGTCGATGCCGAGTTGAACGACGCGCAGAAGGCCGAACTCGGAAAGATGATGGGGATGGACGACGGGGAGGAGTGGAAGGGAACCGACCCCGACGCCGAATTCATCTTAGAAAACGGGTTGGTCACGATGCCCGACACCGTGACATGTCCCGACTGCGGCGAGGCGTTCCCGGTTTTCTGCGAACCTGAAACTCGGATGCCGAAGGGGTTCGATCCGCGGCGTGATCTGTGACAGGAGGGCTGCGATGGCCTTGAACATCCAACGCAAGCGGAAACGCGGAAGCTGGAGCACCAAGCATCGTCGGCACGTCAGCCGATGGCACGAGGTTGTAGTCGAACAGGCGACCGGCCGGCGGATGATTCGCAAGCGAAAGCCGATGTACTCGGAAGTCGGTGACGCGATGAAGGGCATCAACGTTGTGTACGTGTTGGACTGACCAGCCTCCCCCGCGCAGGCCGCGGCGTGGCGAGGGGATGAGGAGCGACCATGTTCGACCCTGATGAACTAGATCGGCTGCTACTCGCGAGCCAAGGCGATCCCGCTTCCATAGAGCGGTTTAAGGCCGAAGGGAGGGCCAAGGCGTACCTCTACGCGAACGGCCCCGAAATCTCGCGGATGGCGCGGGCGGTGAAGAAGCTAAGGCAGGGCGGATTCACATTGACCGATGACGGGCGGATCGTACTGAAGCATCCAGACGAGATCGCATGACGTTCCTCCACTGAAGGCACCTCGAATCACGGAGCTTGTCCCGTCTAGTCGGCGGGTATGTCCAACAAGGGAGTAGCATGAGCATCGCGACCACGGAGCGGCAGGGCGCATCAGGTCCACGTAAGGCGAAGGAGCCAAAACTGACGCCGTACCAGCGCCGGCGTTTCCTTTGCCTCGACACCACCATCCGCGTGATGGAACCCGCCATCCGCCGGCAGGAGCTTCGGGCGCTCGAACGGCAACGGAAGCGGCTGGCGTCCGACGTGCCAAGCGGGGCATGGTACGACGCCGCCGACGTGCACGGGGAGCAGTTCCCGCCGGGGGGAAGTCACACCAAGATGATCGTCAGCCTCGTCAGTGGGCGGTATACGCCACCGCAATGCCTTGAGTCGGAGGACTCGCTAGACGGGATGAGCGGGAGGGATGCGGCGCACTACGATCACCCCATGTCTCCTTCGGCCGCGGCGATCATCATCATCCGCGAAACCAAGGCTAGACCGATTGCGGGGTGGTGAGTCATGGTCGATTCGGAACTTCGCTTAAGTTTGGCAATCTTGGTTGATAACCATCTCGCAAAACTTACGCGGCGAGAACTTTCCGTTTTCCTAGTGATGCTAAAGAACTCAGACCATCACGGCAGGGTTCACCTGAGTTGTGCAGACATAGCCTCTCGGATTGGGTCGAAATTCCCGGAATCGGTCCGCAGTCCAATCAAGTCACTCTGCAACAAGGGGCTCGTCACGACTGAGCAAAACGACGGGGGAAAACTGATTGCGGTTCGTCGGGTGACGATTCACGAGGTTGAAAATGTCGCAGTATGAAATCATCCGGCGGCATCGTGGCTGGTGGATCGGCGTGACACAAGGCGATGAGGGTTGGTGTTGGAACTACGCGAACTCCCTCGCCGGCCCGCACTGGATTCTTGGTCCCGGCGAAGAGTGCGGTTTTGATGTTGGAATCCATGAGACGCCAGATGAGGCAATCGAGTCAGCCAAGGCTTGTATTGACGACCTGCTGAACGGCGAAATGCACGACATTGAGAAGGCAATAGAGCAGATGTAATGCGGGAAGATTCACCGCAACCCTTTTACTAATGGATGTTTGTGCCGCACGACCCCACGGCGGTATGTAATAAAACGTAATCCGTCAGCGGATTAAGTGAAGGGCTATGGTTTTACAACCCAAGCAATCATTCGCGTGGAAGCTTCGCAAGGCGGGCATGAGCCAAGCCGAGATTGCGGAGCGGATGAACGCGAAGCAGCCAGCAGTATCGCGCCTTCTGAAGCGAGCCGAAAGTCGGATCGCGGGCTTCCTGTCCACAAATCCCCGAATCACCCGTGAAGAAATGGACGCTTTTATTCGGTAAAAGTCGGGGTTCTCTGCTATAATCGAGGGCGCATAAAAGTGCCCTCGCGTGCTTCTAACACCGAGGGCTTGACCCGCCCCCGGTTACAGGAGCGAGCATGAGAATCATAGCACCGCGAATGCGGCGACTCACGTCTGGAATTTACCGAATCGCGAACATCGTCACCGATGAGTTTTACATCGGACAGAGCGATGACATCGTGCGAAGGTGGAACGGCCATCTGTGCAGGCTGGGACAAAACCGGCATCACAACTGGCCCCTTCAAAAGTCATACAACGAACACGGGCTAATCGCGTTTCGGCTTGACGTGGTGGAAGTGTGCCACATTGAAAAGCTGATTGAACGCGAACGGCACTGGATCAAAGAACTTCGGCCGCAGTTCAACAACCTCGCACGAAAGCCGAAACCGTTCGATCCGTCGGCGGTACTCCCCGACATCGAACCGGCCAAGCCAAGCGAGCCGTCTGAGCCTCCCGTCTCGCCTACTTCGTTAATGTGCCGACTGCCGGACATCAAGCCGCGGCAGAAACTCATACTGGCGTTGGTGATGAACGGCGTCAGCCAAGTTGAAATCGCGAAGCGGCTCAAGTGTTCACAGCCATCGGTTTGCACGTCGATCCGCCGAGGTAGGAAGAAGATCGAATCGCTTTGGCCTGCTCATCCTGAATGCTCTGAGATACTGTCTGCTCTCTCGCGATAATCCTCCCGCCCGCACGTTTTAGCCCCCGCCGCAATCAGTCGGTCATCGGGAGCGCTCCGGGACGGGATGGTAAGCCCCAGGCCGTCGCCACGATCCAGCCAATGCGGCAGCGGCGGTCTGTTTGAATTCACCCCCTCCCCCGTGCTGCGCCCGCGTCACCCCTCGCGGGCGCAGCTATTTGGGGTATGCCAGAAGTAGCATTGCAGTCGCCCCGCAGGATTGCAGTCGCGTTGTACGAATGACACCGACCGTCCAGTTACATCAGGGGGATTGCCTCGACATCTTGCGAACGCTCGCGGATGGGTCGGTGGACGCGGTGGTGACGGACCCGCCTGCCGGCATCGAGTTTATGGGCAAAGCGTGGGACAGCCCGTGGCAGGAAGGGTTTACGAAGCACGGATTTTCTGACGGGGCGAAGCGCAAGGGCGCGCCAACTCAACGACTCTCAACCCGCAACCCGATGTGCAAGAAGTGCCACAAGCACATTCGGGGCACCGGCGGGTGCTGCTGTGCCGAATCGCAACCGGACGAAGATCCGGCATTCGTGCATCGCGTCAGAGTGAAGCAGCGGGCCGCATTCGTTGGCCGAATGACGGACATCTTTGCGGAATGCCTCCGCGTCCTGAAGCCCGGTGGTCACGTGCTGGTATGGGCGCTGCCCCGAACCTCGCACTGGACGGCGACGGCGGTAGAGGATGCTGGATTCGAGATTCGGGATGTGGTCATGCACATCTTCGGCTCGGGTTTTCCGAAGTCCCTCAACGTGAGCAAGGCGATCGATAAGGCAGCCGGGGCAAAGCGGAAAGTCGTGGGTACTTACGTGGCGCGAGGGTTCGCCGACGTTTCGCCGACCAGCGACGGCAGAAACCAATGGGCTGCTGGAGAGGTGAGCGACAAGGTGGGCACTCGAACCGCGCCAGCGACCGACGCCGCCCGCCAGTGGGACGGATGGGGAACAGCACTAAAGCCCGGAGCCGAGCACTGGATTCTCGCGAGAAAGCCGCTGATCGGCACCGTCGCCAAGAACATCCTTGAGCACGGCACTGGCGGAATAAATATCGACGGATGCAGAATCGCTGCCATTGGCAGACCGGCGCGTATCGCCGACAAGGCAGGCGAGTCACAGAACGCCTATGGCGATGGACTGAACGGAAGCCGCGCGATTGGAACCACTGACACGGGCCGATGGCCGGCGAATGTGACGACTGACGGGAGCGATGAAGTAACGTCACTGTTCCCGCAGGCCAATTCCTGTAACACGCCATCGCAGGCGAAGCCGAGCAGCAAGTTCAGGCCCACGCAGGGAAACTATCAGCCGCAGGGCAGAATCTATCCAGGCGACACCGGATCGGCCGCTCGCTTCTTCTACTGTGCCAAAGCCAGCAAGTCTGACCGCGACGAAGGAAACACGCACCCAACCGTCAAACCGAACCGCCTGATGCGATACCTCTGCCGGCTCATCACGCCGCCAGAGGGAACCATCCTCGACCCGTTCACTGGAAGCGGAAGCACCGGCAAGGCGGCGGTTCAAGAAGGCTTCGGATTCATCGGGATCGAGAAAGAAGCGGAATACTTCGCCATCGCCCAGCGCCGCATCGCAGCCGCCCAATCCGCCCGCGCCGAACTCCTGATCGCGTAGCATGTACGAGCACCGCGGCGAACCCCTGCCCGTCTGGTTCAGGTTTGCCCTTGCATGGTGCTGCCCGGCGTGCGGCACCACGAACTACGCCGAAGCCGTCCCCATCGAGCCATCCGCCGAGGATCGCCGCCGCGACCCACACGCGGGCGGGGAACTGGGACCGCCGACGTGGGCGAAATGCGAGTGCGGAGCGGAAGTCAGGCCGAGTAATTACGAGGGGTGACGACCGTCTAAGTGGGCATGAGCGAACACAACAAACCATTGCCGTCGCCCAAGTGGATGCGTGACGATGACGGGACTCTGGCGAACTGGCCGGGGAACTGCAACGAAGAACCGACGGATGCGGGCCGAGACGACTCCCGAGAAATCCCATGCGATTCTGGCCGTTCCGTGACACCGAAAGGACGATCCGATGGACGACATGCATTGGACCGTATATCCGCGGTGGACCGAGTGGCTGGATGTCGAAGAGTTAGGGCTTATCCGCTGATGCCGTGAAACCCGCGCCCCGTCCACCTTCCCCCGCGAAACCGACGATGACGACGAAAGTGCCGCTATCGTTCGTGGGGAAGTGGTGCCGGACGGCGGAGGAGATGCGAAGACTACGCGGGCGGGAACGATGAAGGGAAAAGCCAAGTCAGAAATTCGCCTCATCGCGGTCGTCTCGGACATTCATTGCGGAAGTTCAGTCGGCCTATTGCCGCCTGGATTCGTGCTGGCCGAAGGGCAGGAGATCGGCCAGTCGAAGCGGCAGAAGTGGTTGTGGCAGGCTTGGACCGATACGTGGAATCGGTTCTATGAGTATGCCGGCGACGAGCCTTTTGCCCTTGTCGTCAACGGTGACATCATCGAAGGTGTTCACCACGGCACCAAGCAAGTCATCTCGCCTGATGCGAATGACCACCTTGAAGCGGCCGTCGCGACACTGAAGCCGATCGCGGATAAAGCCGCGAAGGTGTTCATAACCGACGGGACGGAATGTCACTCGGCGAACACTGAACAGAAGCTCGGCAAGATACTCAACGCGGTTCCCGACCCGAACACGGGACGCCGATCCTGGGACCGGCTGACCTCACGGCCTGCGGTGTCCGGTCTGTGTTCTTCCACCACATTTCCGCGACCTCTCGCGAGTGGTTGACGGCATCGGCCTATTCGATCTTCCTCGCAAACGAGCAAGTCGGCGCGGCAAAGAATGGCGAAGTCATCCCGCGGATCATGGGATGCGGCCACCGTCACAAGTTCGGCCACTGGTTCGACGGCGATGGGCTGATATTCGTCACGCCGGGCTGGCAATTCCTCACGCGGCACGGATTGAAGGCAGTTCCGGCCGCGCGGCTAAAGGTGGGTATCGGCGTGCTCGACTGGCGAAAGAAGCCGGACGGGGCGTTGCCGCACTTTGAATCCATTACGTGCTCTCCGCCGCAAGAGGAAGGCGTCACGCTTTGAGCGAGAAGATCATCAAAGACGGCTGGCGGGAAGCGACCGAAGAGGAGTGGGAGGCCGCCGCTAAGTCCATTCGGGTGCCGACGACCACGAAAGGCCGAACGGCGTCAGAGTATTTCGCGAGCCATCGGCACCTGTTCAAGAGCGCGAGGCAGGCCGGCGACACATTGCGGGCGCTGGAGAAAAAGGGGCGGGCGATATTCGTAGGCGTACGCGACAAAGGGAACGGGCGAGAGAAGGCGTTCATCCTGATCGAAGATGAACGACTCGCCCCAAAACGCCGACGACGCTGAGCCACGCTGCCCAAACTGCAAGGCCGTCGCCCCTCCGGTGACGAGCCGCTGGCCGTGCTATTTCGTCTGCCGGTCGTGCGGGGAGGCGCTGAAGCCGAAGCCGGAGAAGTGCTGGAAAAGCGTCTGTATCTGTAGGCCAAACGAAACACACGAAACAATGCCGACACCTCGGCACGATTAGAAACCTTCACATGGTCGCGGTGGACGCAGCCAGTCTCGCCCGCAGAACAGGGCGCGTGAAGTACCCAGCGTATATCGTCCGTGACGTAAGGCTGGGGTTAGCAGCGAATCGGCGGAGCGGGTGTTCTCCTGTGACGCTGGAATCCACCATTTGAAACAATGCCGATGCAGGTTCCGGAGCGAACGGAAGGATGAATCGTGCTGCCGCCGTTTTTGACGACGGGTGTTGCAACCAGCACGCCGACGACCACGCTCCCGCCCCGAAGAAAGGTCTAACCGAAGTGCCCACCGTATCCCGACCCGGCATATGAAGGGGACGGCCAGAAAGCGTGTTGGCTACCCGGTAAGCCACGGCGAACCACGAACGCCTTAGACCTTCGGCAAAGTCCAATGGAAGCCTTCCGCGCCATCTTCATGTCTGGCCTGTTCCTGTGCGGCCTGCTGGCGATGCTCATCATGGCAGGCAAGCCGCCCAGCGGAGGGGCAGCGGCGTGAACCTCCCCGCCAGCCCGAAGCTCTGGACGCTCGATTGCCTCGTCAACGCCTGCAAGATGCAGATTGACTCAGCGGCGATGCGACACCCGGAGCCGATCGGCGGGATGCTGGCAGACCTCGGCAGCACGTCAAGCCCGAGCGGCAAGTGGCGGATCGCGATGGACATCATCGCGGCGGTGCAGGCGAGGGAGGCGGAGAAGCAATGACTATGAACATACTCGCAACCCTATCCGCGTCTGACTGGATCGCCGTCATCAGCGCCATCGCCGCCGCGTCCACCGTGATCGCCGGCTCTGCTGTGCTGGTCATCAAGGCGCTTCGCGAGAACGTGACCGCCACCAAGGCCAATACGGAAGCGCTCAAGACGAACACCGACGCGACCGCCAGCGGAGACCCCAAGTGAGATTCCTCGCCAGCCTCATCATCCTGTCTGTCCTGTTGGTCCCGGCTCCCGGCTGCCAGTTGCTCGCGCCGGTCGGGACACCGCAGCAGCAGGTCCAGAGCCAACAACAGGAGCTTGACACCCTCCGCGCCCGCTTCGGCATCGCCGCTGACATCGCACTCGCCGCGGTGAAGACTGGGGCCGTGAAAGACGCGAAGGCGCTTGCCGTCATTCGTGCGTCATTCCAGCAGGGGAACAGCGACATCAAGGCCGCTCAAGCCAACCTCGACGCCGGCCAGCAGTTGACTGCCTCATTCTTCCTCGACCGCGTTCGTGCGTCCGTTGCGACATTGGAGCGTGTGAAGTGATTGACGAAATCCTCGCCGGTATCGAAATCGTCGGGAAAATCTTCGACCACCTGACCGCCGCCAAGGCGCAGGCGCAGTCGGGGCTGCCGATCACGCCAGAGCAACGCGCTGCCGTCCAGGCCGCGAATGATCTGCGAGTGGCGAACCTGACGGCCGAGATCGACGCGCGGATCGGGCCGGCCAAGCCGACGCCGACGCTGACGCCGTTCTCGGATGTCCAGATCGTCGCCGCGTCCGAACCCGAAAGGCTGCCGCCAGCGTCAGGGGGAGCGTGAAGTGCCCAACGAAAACCTACATTCAATCGAGCTTGTCCTACGCGAGATACAGATCACCCTGAAGAATCAGGACGCTCGCCTCGCCGAACACATGGACGCCGCGAAAAACCGCGAGGCCAAGTTTGACCTGCTGATGAACGGCACGGCCGAAAGCCCCGGCATCCTGACGCGACTCGACCGCACGGAACAGACGCTCAAAAGCTACAGCCGGCTGCTGTGGATCGTCATCGGGGCCGTCGTGACACAAGTTGTCGTTGGTGTATCGGCGGGAATCGTCATCGTCGCCAAGGTCGGGCTTTTGCATCCATGAGACTCGTCGCCCTCCTTATTCGTGCCGCCCTTTTCGTAGGTCCTGCTCACCCGCTGGTTTTCACCGGCAAGGGAATCCGGGCGATGGAAACAGGCCGGCGATACAGGCGATGGCTATGAGACTCGCCGCCCTCCTCATCTTGCTGATCGGCCACGCCGCGGGAGAGGTGCCGACGCAGCCGACGAGCAAGCCCTTCGCGATCAGCAGCGACCCCGCCGGCCAGCTTTACCCGCAAGTCGTCGATGCCTGTAATGACTTCGGTGTCGGCTCAACGTGGAGTCAGCGGGACGATGGGACATGGGAATACGAACGATCGAACCCCGGCGGCTATTTCGACGGGCGGGTATCGCTGAAGTTCGGGGGCGGGCGCGTGGAGGTAAGCGGCTGGCGGTACGCCTACCAAGCCTGGACCGTGACATCCGTCTCGCTGGTTCAGACGGACCGGCTTACGGTGGTCGAATACACGATCAGGACACCAGCCGGGATGCCGGATTGGACGATCCGCGGTGAGGCGAAACACACTGCCGAACTGATGGCCGACGCGGGCATTCGCGAGATGGTCGGTGAAGTGCTCGCGGCGTTGGGCGGGAAGCCTTACGACGATGGGCCATACCTGTCGGCTATCCGAAACAAACGAAACGCACCCGGATGGGTGTCGGTCAAAGTAGATTCGGCGATCGACCTACTCGCCTCCCGTTCTCCCCGACTGCGCGAAATGGGGGAAGAAGAGATTCGGTCGTATGGGTGGGAAGCGGCTGCTTACCTGCGGCAGATCGACCAATCGAAGTTGAGTGTGGAGCAACGTCGCGCCGTCCAATGCCTTTTGAGCGAATACCCCTTCGCGGCTGGCGCGGCGAACCAGTGACAGACATGCCTACGGACGCGAAGACCATCGACGGTATCGGGATGAAGCGGGGTGCCGTCATCACGCCGATCACCGTCTATCCCGATCGCGCCGCCGTCGTCGCCGGCTGGGCTGACGCAGACGCCGCGAAGGCCGCTGCTGACGCCGCGGCGAAAGCGGCAAAGGATAATCCGCCGGCCCCGACCCCCGCGCCGACGCCGGTGGTGCCAGCGCCGCCGGTGTTTTCGCCCCTTGCGATTACCACGATCAAGGCACCGAACCAGCCAAACCGCGGTGTCGGGATCAAAGTCGGACCAACGACCACCAGGCTCGGCCCGATTCGTTACGACGGCTTCGGGATGAATGTCGTTGTCGATACGCCGAACCCGCTGACCATCGACGGGCTGCAAAGCGTCAACTCGTGGCCGGACGCGAACCCGACGCAGGCACCGGCGGCTACCTATTGGGGTCAGCCGGTCTACGTCTATCACTGCCCGTCGCTAACGGTCCTGAACACCTACATCCGAAACGCCGGTATTCGCGCCGGGATGCCCGCTGCTGCCCGCACGAAATTCGTGCATGGTTTCTACAGCGGCGATGAATCGACCGACCTGAAGATCAAGACGCTCCTCGTGTTCGGCGCTGCCTCATGCGGCGTTCAGCATCGGGGGAGCGGCATCCTGTCGCTTGAAGACTTCGCGATGTCCGATGTGTCGATCGGCATCATGGCGAAGTGCAAGGGCGGCGCTCGCATCTCCGGCGGTGTAATCTTTGCAACCGGATGGAATGCTGACGTGACGCAGGACAATCCGCCGCGGCAGGTATTCAACGGCGCGCTGGGCATCTTCGCTCAGACGCCGAAAGATGCTCCGGTCTACTTGGAGTACACGACGATCGTCCTGCCACCGCCGATCAGCCAAGGCTATTCGACGCCGATGAAGTGGATGGGCAACGTCACCGCCGGTCCCGGCGTGAAGGTTGTCACGGGGGTTCGATACGATTTTGCGCCAATCTGCGATCAGGTGGACACCGGCGCGATGACCGTTGCCGATGCCGTCGCCAAGATCCGCTCTGAAGTCTCGAAACTCGCCTGACCCATCTCCGCCAGGAACTCAGACCGCCTAAATGCCCTCGTTCACGATCTCGCCATCCTCTTTCGCTGTTGCCCGCCCCCGCGTCGTCGTCGCGACAGGCAGCGGCACGTCATGGCTATCCGGCACGCTGTTCAGCGTGTCCGGCGGCGGATCGGTCAGCGGCATTTCCGTCAACACCGGGGCGCAGACCGCGACATTCACGCTGAACCCCGGCCCGGACGCCGGCACGTTGACAGTGAGCAACGACGCGGACGCGGCCACGGCGTCGATAACGGTTGCAACCTCGATCACGATCAGCGGGTCGAACCTCGATACATGGTCCGCCGGAGGTGCTGAGCACTATTGCTTTGACGCCACGAATGAGATTCCTGCCGACGCCGCCGGCCACGTTATCACGATCAGCGGCGGGACGTTCACGGCCGGCGACTACACGATTTCAGAAGTTATTGCTGCCCTGAACATGGGTGGGCAAGGAACGCATAACGTTGCTGTGTTGCACGGGATTCCGTCGCCGTACGACGCGCCGTCAGCGGGTTCAGGCTCGGGCGGAACGTGGTCAATCGAGATGAAGGCCGGCGGCAACGGGTTGTCAGGCCACAACCTGATTCCTTGGTCGGCTGATCCGAGCGGATCGTATTACTTCGACCCCGACAGCTCGATTTCGTCCGCGATCAATGGGGCCGTTGTCTCTATCAGTGGGGCTGGATTCACGGCGGCTGATTACACGGTCATTAATTTCCTTGCAGCCTTCGCCACCGTACAGCATGGTAACGTGAATCTGATCCAGGTCTCCCAGACCGGCGGGCAGTATCCCGCCGCGCCTGGGGTGTTCGGCGGGACGTGGACGAAAACGGGCGGGGATTCGATCCCGACGCCCGACGTGAACACGGACTTCACGGGCGACATCAATCTGCTGTTGATCGGTGACTCGATCACGGCGAGGCAGACGACCACCACCGCAACAGCGCTCGAAACGCAGTACCCAAACGCCAACAGCGTGAACGTGGTCAACTGGGGAGCATTCGGCGCGACAACTGCGAACTGGCTCCCTGTCGCTCCCTCTGGCTATCTGGCCGACGCTATCGCCGATGCCGTCTCGGCCGGCTGCACGGTCGCCAGCATCATGCTCGGGACAAACGACGCGAAGGTGACGCCGCTCAGTGACACGGACCACGCGACCAACATGCAGGCGATTGTGGATGCCCTGTTCGATGGGATTCCGACGCTACGGGCGGTCGTGTTGCAGGAAGCCCCATATGTTACGCCCGGCACGCCGGCATGGAGCAGCAACAGCGACACCAACGATGCACTTGTCGCCTACTTCGCCACCTATTCAACGATCACCGGAGCAACGGCCGGTGCGAGCACGAGCAATACGAACTACGCCTTCTTCGAGCGTAATCAGCAACTGCTCGACGATGGTGTGCATCCAACAACCTCGGGCACTGCGGAAGTCAATTACTCGTGGCTGCTGGGGCTTGCAACGCCACTGACGGGTCCAACCGGCCCCTCCGTTGCCCCCTCGGCCACTTTGAACCCCGTCACCGGCACGACGACGGTGCTCTCGGCGAACCTCACGGGCGGCGCGTCCCCGTTTACCTACAGTTGGACCTGCACCGACAAGCCGCTCGGATCGTCTCCGTCATTCTCGAATGCCGCCGTCGCGAATCCGACGGTCACGTTTGACCAGGCCGGCGACTACACGTTCTCTCTGACCGTCACCGACAACGACGCGGCCACGGATACCGGCACGGTTGATGTCACGGTCGATCAGACACTCACGACGATCACGGTCACACCATCCTCGGCGGTCGTCGCACTGTCGGGAACGCAGGCATTCACTGCCGCCGGGTTCGATCAGTTCGGTGACTCTCAGTCCATCTCGGCTCCAACATGGACCGTCGAATCAGGCGACGGAAGCATCAACTCCAGTATCGGCGTCTATACCGCGGACAGTTCAGCGGGATCGGCGGTCGTTCGGGCGACGAGCGACGGGGAGTACGGCGAGGCCGAGGTGGTCGTTTCTGACTTTCGGCCCACCATCGGCTCCGTCGGCGGCTACAGCAATTTCAACGTCGGCGGCGGCATCACGTTCTAAGGCAAAACAATGGCTGACTACCTCATCTCATCTGACACAACCGCAGTTGCAACAGTGAGCGATGCCGCCGTTACGCTGGTAGCCGGAGTTGGCCCAGGTCGGGGATACCGCTACATCGCGGTTATCAACGAAGGCGCGGTAGCGGGATTCTTTAGTATCGACGGCGGAACAAGGTGGGCTCGGCTCCCAGCATCGGGCAGCGTCTTTCTGTCGAACATTCAGACGGCTGGCGAAGTTGTGAAGATCAAACGCGAGCCTGGTGGCAGCAACCTCTCCGGCGTGTACGGGTTCGCGTACTGATTCAGATCGTCTCCGACCTGTAATGCCCTGGACCTACACAACAATCGTCACGCTCGGATCGTCCTATGCGGGACTGACCGACTTGCGCGCCCAACTCTACGACACGAGCGGGAGCGTTAGCGGCTCGGCCATCACGACGGGATTCACCACAGACCTCGCAAGCGGGCGGGGAATCTACGGCTGGTCCTATTCGATGGCCAACGGGTTCCGCGGCTACGTCAAGTTCTACAGCAACGCATCCGCGGCCGCGTCGGCGGTGGCAATCCCGATCACCGCGTCCGACGAAATGGATGTGCAGAAGATTGCAGGAGTCAACCAGATTCCCCCCGGCACGCCTGGCGGACTTGCCACCGCCCGGCTCGGCATCGGCACCATCCCCGCCGGCGCGACGGTCCCGTTCTATGGTAACAGCTATATCAGCCCCGGCCAGATTGCGGCCCTGCTCAAGAAGCAGATCGGCATTACCCCAGTCATCCGCGCCACGTCGGGGAATCAGATCCTCGACACGACAGCGGTCATAAACGCACAGACCATCGCGGCCAACGAAGTGAGCGCGTGGATTCCCGACGGACTTAATGATGCACGCACCCAAGGGCTGAACAACCTCGCGGACTTCGATTGCGGCGTGGCGTTCGGGCTGGCGAAACTGCTAGTTCCATCCGCAAACTGGAAGGGCCGGGCAGACGGGTCGATCACGTACGCTGGCGCGTGGAGCGATGCCGATCCGACGTATGGGCCACTGAAGACCACCAGCACGTCCGGCGACTACCTCGAATTCACGACTTCGGCCGATACGATCTACATTCACCTTCCCCGCGTCGGCCCGTGGCTCGTTACCGGCTCATTCACGATTAAGGTTGATGGCGTCACGATCGACACGGAAGGTAACGCGGCGTACGCAAACACCGCCAATAACCCAACGAACCCCATCGGTGGCGGCGTGTTCCGGTACGCGGGGCTCGGCACGGCGTCCAAGACAATTCGGCTGACCAACACAAGCAATACCGCCGCCTACTTCGCGAGCTGGTACGGCCACGCGGCCGGAACGAGCCTCGGGCCAAAGCTCATCCTCGGCACCATCCCGAAGATCCCGGCGGCGGGATACGCAGGCGGTAGTGCGACGGACGCGATTATCGACCGCTACAACCTGGCGATCGTGACGAACGTCTACAAGTTCGCGCAGGACGGGCACTGCGTCACCCTGGCGAATCTGCAACTGGACAAGGCCACAGAATTCGAGACCACCGCGCCGTACCTTCACCCGAATACTGCCGGGTACGGACGCATCGCGAGAGACCTCGCGGGGGCAATTGTTGGCGGTAATTTCTATGAACGGACCGGGGAAGTCGTGGCGATCGGCGCTCCCGCGGAGTCGGTGACAGCAGATGTGGCGGCAGTCAGCGCAGGCATAGAGGGTTCATCCGACCTCGCGTCCGGCACCGTCGCCAGCGCGACTGGCACGACCACAACGCTCGACAGTGGGGCCGTCAACACGGCGAGCTACTACAACGGCTCGCGGTTGGTTCTCACCAGCGGGACGGGCGTGGGGCAGGAACGGGCGATTACGTCTTACTCGTCGGGTCGCGTCTGTCATCACGCGGCTTGGACGACGAACCCGGACAACGCGAGCGAGTACGCGATTCGGGAGGGGCCGGCGGTCATCCGCAGCGTCACCATCGACAACCGCAACACGACCGTCACCTCAGCCTAAATGTCCGTCGCAATTAGCCTCACAACCAGTGAAACGGCGTCGGGAATCTCCGTCGTCTCGGCCACCCGGTCGGACAACGGGGAATCCGTCTCGGGCGTCTCGTTCCCGTTCGCGCTGACCAACAGCACGGGCAACGTCTGGGTTGGATCGTTCACGCCGACGGACGCGACGGCTCCCGGTTCGTACCTGGTTGGGTTCATTGTGACCTGGCCGGACGGCAGCACGACCGGGACGGAATACGCGACGATCTCCGCCGGCTCGGACTACACCGGCCAGATCACCGACACGATCAAGCTCCGGCGGTATCTCGGTTCGATCAACACACAGGTCTATTCCGACGCCAACGCGACCGGCGTGGAAGACCTCGCGTCTCTTGCCGAAGGGATCGACGTAGCCGAGGCGGAAATCTTCAACTTTTTCAACGGCTCCCCGTACACCATCCCCTTTGTGATGACGACCGGGGCGATGAACCCCGAAATCGTCCATTGGGCGAACGTCGGGGCGGCTATCTGGATTTACGGCAAACGGGGAATTTTTGACGAAGCGAAAAGCGTCGGCGGGAAGTTCCAGGCACTCGCGGACGCGGCGTGGAAGCGGATGGAGATGTACCGGAGCGGATACCCGTTCCAGTTGCGAAATGTGCAACTGCGTTCGGATGGCGGGCTTGGACTGGCCGTCGTGTCGCCGCGGGAGAACACCATCAGCAACGACGTTGGACTCATCCCGACGAACCAAAGCCGCTACGGCGGGCTGCGGCTCATTCGGGGTTACGGATTCGTGACAAGTGGGTAAGAAGATTAACAGACTCGCGCCTGCGATTCAGGCGCGCCGGAAGGCGACCGGAAAGCCTTTTGAGAAGGGGAACAAGCTGGGGCAGAAGTTCTCTCCCGGCGTCTCCGGGAACCCTGAAGGACGGCCAAGCGGCGGACTATCCGTAAAAGAGTGGTGGAATCTAATGAAGGATTTCACCCGCAACGAATTGACGGAAGTCCTACAGGATGACGACCAGCCACAACTCAAGCGACACGCGGCGAACGCGATGCTGGGCGGGGACGCGATCGAATACCTCCGCCTGCTTCTTGAGCATCTCGACGGCAAGCCGAAACAGGCACTCGACGTAACGTCCGGCGGCGAGAAGCTGAAGGGCTACGTCGGCATTTCCCCCGATGACTGGGACAGTATCAGCACTTCCGCAGCCAAGCCTGCGAGCGACGTATAAGCCCCTCCCGTGGCAGGTTGCCCCTTGGCGGGACACGTCATTCCTGCTGCTGCTCACGGGCAGTGCTGGCGGCGGGAAGTCGCGAGTCGCCGCGGAGAAGTTGCACGGCTACTGCCTGAAGTACCCGGGCGCGATGGCACTGGCTGTCCGAAAAACGAAACAGTCGATGGTCAATAGCACGCTCTTGGTGCTGGAGCGGCGAATCATCGACGGCGACCCAGCCGTTAAGCACAACCAGCAGAAGAACCGATTCGAGTACGCGAACGGGTCAATCCTTGCCTATGGCGGCATGAAGGATGAGGACCAACGGCAGCAGATTCGGTCGATCGGGCAGGATGGCGGGTTGGATATCTGCTGGATGGAGGAGGCGAACGCCTTCACCGAGGCGGATTTCAATGAACTGCTGGCCCGTATGCGAGGCAAGGCCGCGCCGTGGCGGCAGGTACTGTTGAGCACCAATCCCGACGCCCCGCACCACTGGATCTACCGCCGGCTGATCCAAGGCGGAGAGGCAAGGGTCTTCCGCTCCGGCGCGAAAGACAACACCCACAACGCTGCGGAGTACCTCACGACCTTGCAGCGAATGACCGGCCTGCAAAAGCAGCGGCTGGCAGATGGCGAGTGGGTGCGGGCCGAAGGTGTCGTGTATGACGGGTTCAACCCCGATCTGCATGTCCTGAAAACATCGCCGGCCGGGCTTCGGCGGCATATCGCGTCGATGGATTGGGGATTCACGAATCCCGGCGTGATTCTGGTTTGGGGAATCGACGGCGACGGCCGGATGTACCTCGTTCACGAAGTCTACCGGACCCGAAAAACAATCGACTTCTGGATCACGAAGGCCAAGGCACTGCGGGACCGCTTCAACATCGACACGTTCGTTTGCGACCCTGCCGAGCCGTCCTATATCCAGCAGTTTCGCGAGGCGGGGTTGATCGTCCAGCCGGGCTTTAACGACATCACCCCCGGAATCCAAGCCGTCTCACAACGGCTAAAGCCACAGGCTGACGACCGGCCAAGGCTCTATCTGATTGAGGGGGCGAACGAAGACCGGGAAGACGGCTTGTCCGAGAAGGGGGAGCCGGCGGGCTTGGCGGATGAGATGGCCGCCTACTCGTGGACGAAGACGCCCGAGGGGAAGCCCAACAAGGAAGAGCCGGAAGACAAGAACAATCACGCGGCCGACGCGGCGAGATATGCCGTCGCGTACCTCGATGACCTCGCTGGACTAAATATCACGATTACCGGAGGCCAAACATTGGTGGCTTAGTGTATAATAAATCGAGCCGACAAGGGACGCCAATCCCGAGCCGGCTCTAGCCACAACGCCTGCTGTTAAGGAGCAAGCATCATGGTTCCGGTCAATCCTACCACAAAGTCCAAAGTCTGTTCCATTGAGGGGTGCGGGGGCAAGGTTCTTGCCCGCGGATGGTGCTCGAAGCACTGGGCGAGATGGAGCAAGCATGGAGATCCGCACGTCAACCTCATCCCGAATCGCGGGAAAGGAAAAGACCCGGTAGCCAAGCGGAAGGCCAAGGCAAGATACCGAGAAAAGAATCGGGAAGCACTGCGAGCCAAAGGGCGGGTTTATTCCAAAAAGAATCGCAGTAGGTCAAACGAGCGGCGTAAGCGGGACAAGGAAAAAGAGCCGCTGAAGTACGTGGCATGGAATCGCCGCTACTACGCAGGCCACAAGGCTGAGGTTCGCGATCGCGCAACCAAGTGGAGACACGCCAATCCGGAGAGAGCCAGAGAGAATGTGCGACGGCGAAGGGAAAGAGTCGGACAAAAGAAGCGGTTCCTCTCGCGAAGAGAATGGAGCGACCTGCTTGAATGGTTCGGACACCGATGTGCTTACTGCCTCGTCGCGGGGAAACTTGAGCCGGATCACGTTGAACCAATCATTAGTGGCGGCGAGACGGGAATAAACAACGTTGTCCCCGCCTGCCGATCATGCAACGCCAGTAAGTCTGATAGGCCGCTCATTGTTTGGACCTACTTTAAGACCGCAACCCTTGTAGCCTGATGCCCGACCCACTCGACCCCATCAATCCCGCGCCCCCTCCCGATTCCGGCAAAGCACCGAAGGAAGGCGAGCAGACGGGCGCGCAGTCGATGAACTGGCCCGGCGCAGGCACAGGCTTGGCGATGGGAACCAACCTCGTTCCCGGCATCGGCGGCGGGCTTCTCTACGGGTTCGGTACCGCGCCACTGTTCGGCGGCGGTACTGCGGATAACCCGTGCGGGTTCCCCGGCTATGGAAGCCTCTACCACGGGACGTACAGCACCTATCGTTGGATGCTCAAACATCCGACGATCCGCCTGGCCCGCGCGATCGCGACCGCTCCGATTCTCGCGAGCAAGTGGGTATACGAACGCGGGACGACGGATGAGCTGAACGACGAATCAGACGACGCCGATGAGCCGGGGGAGTCGAAGGACAAGCCGGACGACATCGACCGCGCCTTAGCCGACGTGAAGCACAACTTCGACCGTCTGCGGCATCGCACCGTTGAAGCGTGCCTCCGTGGTCCGGATTTCGGATGGGCTGGATTTGAAGTCGTCTGGAAGAAGAATAAGGCGTCCGGCCGATGGACGATCGACCGCCTCAAGCCGCTCCTGCAAGACTATTGCACACTGCTGGTCGATAAGTACGGCAACCTGAGCGGCATCAACACCGCGATCGCGGTAGGTGGCGACGGCCAGCCCCTTCGCGTGGCTGACCGCAAAGCGTGGATCTACACGCACGACGGCGGCGACATCGGCGGCATCTACGGCCGATCGCGCCTTGAGAACATCCGCGAAACCGTCTGGAAGGACTGGCTCGACTGTGCCCAGCAGATCCAGGCACTCGGCGGGAAGATCAGCGGGATTCAAGGCTACGGCATCGCGCCGGCCGGCGGCTACAACACCGTTGTCAACGGGACGACCGTCTTCCGCGAGTTCCGGCAGGACATGGCCGACGCGCTGACGGCGCTGGCGCAGGGGAAGCAACCCGTCCTCACGTCGCCGGCGCTGCAATCGTCCGACCCGCAGATCATGGCGAAGCTGGCGGGCACCTCGCTTATCCAGTTCGAGGTTATCGACTTCGGCAACAACGGCCCGCAGATCGAATCGCTGCTGAACCGGATGCGGCACGACGAAGAGTTGATGTTCCAAGGCTACCTCGTCCCATCACGCGTCGGGCAGGAAGGCGAGCACGGGACCAACGCCGAATCCGAGACGATGACCGACACCGCGATGACCGGGACTCAGCTTCTCGGCGACGATATCGCGGACCAGATCCAGACCCTTGTTGACTCCCTCGTCTATGTCAACTTCGGACTGCCGGCGGGAAGCGTGCGGATCAAGCAGGCCCCGCTTGTCGATCACCGCAAGGAAGCCTTGAAGCAGGTGATTACGACCCTGCTTGGCGACCCCGGATTCAAGAAGGGGTTCACGAAGTCGGTGGACATCGACAAGTTGTTGGAGTCTCAGGAATACCCGCTCCGCGCGCCGTTCGACACGGAGGACATGGAAAAGCCCGAGCCTCCCCCCGTCGCTCCCAGCACTCCCGTCCCGGCCGGCAAGAAGCCCCCGGCGATGCCTGGCGGCGCGGCGAAGGCGATCCCGCAGGTGGCAGGGAAGGATGAGAAGTAAATATGAACACCATCGCATGGCGGGAAGCACAAGTAGAGGAACGGCGGAACCGCGCCGCCGAACGGTTCAACAGCACAGCGAAGACTGAGGACATGATCGCATACGACAACCGCGCCCATCTCCGCATGATTGCCGAGACGGCCCGAATTGCGCAGGCAATGCAGAATTCTGTCATTAACATTGACGCAATCCGCCGTGACCCCGAGGCAATGGCAGCACTTGCAAAGCCGGAACTGTGGGCGATCAAGGTTGTTGATTTCCCGTCCGCCGGAAAGGATGGGAACTGATGTTTTGGGTCAAGTTTACCGACAACACGACGCGCGAGTTTGACGCCGACAAGGCAACCGGCAGCGGCGATGGCGGGGATATAATCCTCTCTCGCGGAGGCAAGGACGTTGGCCGAATAGCGACTGCCAGCATTGCCGCAATCGTAGAAGTTGCCCAGCCTGCGAAGGTGAACCCTTCTCCGGTCAAACTGGAACGCGACGGGTTGAGTCTGTGCAAGATTCTCTGGTCCTTGGAATACAAGACCGAACTAACGATCAATGGCACAACCGGCCGCGTTGTCGGCATCCAGCGGGACGCATGGGCTGATACCACATTCTTTGTGGCTCTGTTCGTCACGGCGGAGCAGAAGACCGTGAACGAAATGGTTTCGCTGTGACCAATGAAGACCTTCACGTCTTCATTGGCGGCACGATCGGAATCCTGATCGGACTGATGGTCATTGTGGCAGTTCACCTGATCGGCGCATTCGTCCGGTGGCTCCTCGCCTAATTCGGCCAGCCCTCATCCCCCGCGACCGCTGGCGGCAACTGCGACCCGTCCGGCCGAATCTCCAGCCGATTGACGACCATTGTTTTGTTCTGATAGGGGCCAGCCAACACCACGACGAGCAATGTGTCGTCAGTGACGAAGTGCAGGATTTCCGCGGGGTACTCACGGCCGTAGAGGTTCACTAAGACATCGTTTTCCATGCCGGCCAGCCTACGAAGGGCAGGCCGTACCCCAGCAATTAGAACGCCGGACCGAATTTAGACCTCCCATGCACACCGTTACCCAATACGCCCATTCCGCCGCGGCAGACGCGGCCCGGCTCCGGCTCGGACGGATTGCGCCGTTGGCGCTCGCGCGGGGCGAAGGGGACGGCCGTTGGATCACCATCGGTGCCCAGGAAGGCGAAGACGGCAAGCGTCACGGCGGGGCGCACGTCTTCATTGGTGCCGGCGGCAAGATCAAGAAGGGTCCGGGTCACATGGTCGGCATGACGCCGGCCGAGGTGGCAAGCCCGCACTCCCCGCACCCGGAAGCCAAGGACGCCAAGGAGCACGCCCGGAACGCCGATCACCACGCATGGCACGCGGCGGAGGCGATGCGCCGGGGGGACACCAAGGCACACGAGCACCATTCGGCCGAGGCGGAGAAGCACGCGGCATCCGCGGAAGAGTCGAAGAAGAAGCCGGCCAAGGTCGAGCCCGTCCCGCACCACAAGCTCACCACCCACGCCCAGGCCAGCGCCGAAGCCGAACGACTGGCCGACGCATCGGGGGCGGAAGACGATGAGCACGAATCAGCCCGGCTATTAAAGCACGCGGAGGCGGCACAGGCGCACGCGAACAAACTGAAGGTAGCAGAGGGGGCAGAGAAACCGGCGACAAAGGCTGAACCCGTCAAGCCTGCGACAGCAACCGCGCACGCCGGTCCTTTCGCCTCCCTGAGAAGCGGGATGATCGACCAGTCGGTTTCGACCGACAAGGCGGTTGACTTTGCGGTACACGAGTTGGCGAACGAAAAGCACGCCCGCAGCCGATTGGTGCCGAAGTCGGACTTGCGTGCGTATCTCAAGCAGGTCGCCCCGCACGTTTCGGACGAGCAGATCGACGCCCGCCTCGGCGCGTACAGCCGCGGTGACGGCGAGACTATGCCCCGCGCCGAGCACGGGAGCGACTACGTTCACGTCCCAAATCAGGGGGCGATGAGCGCGAAAGGGCTGAAGGTCGCCGCGCCGTCTTCCGACAAACTTCGCGACTCGGTTCTCGCTCACGCCGCTGCGATCCACAAGGAGAGGGCGGCTAAAGGCAACAACAACGATCTGGTCCCGATTCACGAGATCCGGTCACGGGTCGCGGCAGAACACGGCCCGCACGCGGCGCGACATGATGTGCTTGACCATGTGTTGAGAGAGATTCACCAGAGCGGCGGCGGGAAACTGCTGTCGATCAGCGATACCCGCGGACAGACGGCGGATGAACTTAACGCCGGCATCCACACGCCACACGGGCACTCCACGGACACAAAGGCGTATCTGGAACTGCCGAACAAGGACAAGGCGCGCCAGGAGCTTGCTCGCCTCGCCCCATTAGCACTCGACCGCGGCCTAAGCCCCTTCCACAGCACCGCCCCGCGGCAGGTGACGGGGAAGCATGGGGATTTGGGTCATTATCTGACCCTGAATCATCATCTCGTCTTCATCACCGACCGGAGCGGCCACGTTCCCCCGCGGCTGAAGGCTGAAGGCGGGAGGCGGTTCAGTCGCAAGGGTCTAGAACGCGAGATGGTGGACGCCTACAAGGCGCAAGGCGGAGACGAACATCTCGACGCCATGCACCGCGAAGCCAGCGAGCATATCGCCGGCCATGCCTTCAAGTTCCCGCACAAACTTCCGGCTGAAGTTCAAGGGATGCTCGAAGGTCGTCCGCACCTGAAGCCGCTGTTTCAGGTTGAGACCGACCCGCACAAGATCGGCGGCGCACTCGGCAATGACGCCCTGTCGCACTTCGGCGACGACAAGTATCTCGACTACGCGGAGGCGGTTGTCGGCAATCCGGTTGAAGCGGCAAAGCGGTTCGCGAAGAAGCATGACGACCCGAGCCTCAACTTCCTTGCGGCGTTGCATGACCATCTGCCCGACAGCCCCGGCCATCTGAAGTCCACCGCGACCCAGCTACGGAAGTACGCGGCGAGCGAGAAGGCTCAGAAGAAGCTCGCGAACGCCGCGCAGCTTGAGGAGTGGTCGCGCGACGAGAAGATCCCGCAGAAGCACCGGGACCGGCACGCGAAGGAAGCCCGCGAGATCCGTGCCGAGCACAACGCCCGGCTGGAGAAAGCGGCGCGGCTGGAGGCGCACGCCAAGACCCTCGCCGGCATGGAGAACATCAGTCCCGGCCAACTGCGCGTCGGAGATGTCTTCACCGTTGGCGGCACCAAGCTCGCGGTTGCCCAGGATCACAAGGGGCATCGCGTTCTGAAGGGCGGGTCAGATTTCCCCGACGCACCGCCGGAAGCGATCGAGCACATGCAGATCCCCATCGACGCCGGCTCTTTCCGTCCCGGCCGGGTGAGAGTGCCTGCGCATACCCGCTGGAAGCCGATACGGGTCGCCGCGCACGAGCGGAGCCTTCCGAAGAAGCCGAACGACGCGATTCCGTTCAGCCGGTTGGCGGAAATGCGGATGAACCTGTCGCGGTTCGCGCCATTGGCGCTGTCGGCCGGGTTGTGGGATGAGCATCTTCACCCGCGCGCCGCCGATGGCGAGTGGACAAGCAAGGGTGCTGGCGGGCGGCAGAGACACCTTTCGGAAGTTGACCCTGCCCCTCTGGATGCCGCGCCAACAGCGAACGACGATGAGAACTCCGACACTCACCACCAGGCCGTCATTGATCAAGAAGTGGCGCTCGCCAAGTCGCTAGGGGTTGATGTCCGCATTACGAATCATCGACCAAAGAAATTCCGCGGCAAGTATCATCACTCACGCAAACTGATTGAGGTATTCGCGGGCGGCAGAGACAAGAAAGGCGTCGCCGATACTGTTCTGCACGAAGTCGGGCATCTACTCGACTATCATCGCCGTGGGATTGTCCCAGATCCCTTCGGTGATTCCGTGATCGGCTACGACGGAAAACTCCGGCCTGCGGGCGACGGGGACATTTACTTCCGGGACAACCGCAGCGAAGAAGCGAAGCGGATTCGTCAGGCGCATGGGCGGCACGACGGACTAGGGAACACCCAAAAGGAGATTTACGCCGACGCCTACAAGATGCTTCGGCGAACTCCAGAGAAACTGAAGGAGGTTGCCCCGCGCATCTACCGGGAAGTGTCGGAGCACTTAGCGAAGATCAAGGCACGGCATAACCTCTCCCGTCTCGCCCCCCTCGCCCTCTCCGCCAATCTCTTCGGCGGCGACAGCGGGACGGGCGCGCAGCATCACCTGTTCGACGGCGGGTACTGGAGAACCGTTCGCGGGCGAGCCGTCCACTTCACCGGCACCCCCGGACACGGCATCCCGGCGCGACTGACGCCAACCGGCGACGGCGATCATGCGCTGGACTTCTCGCTCGACGCCATGCACGCGCATCAGGAGACCGGCCCCGAGCGCCGGCGCGAGCACAACATCAGCCTGGCCCACCGCTACGACCTCGCCGGCAAACGCGGGGATCATGCGATCTACCGGGACAAGAAGTCGGGCAAGCACTTCCTGGAAGTGAAGCGGCACGGGGACACGCACGTCACCCTTGAGCACACGCCGGACGGGCCGGCAGAGCATGAGATTATCCGGCCGGCGGCTACCCACGTGAACGCGCACAAGGATCTTTTCGGGAACGACCGGGCGATCGAGCAGCACGAAGGCATCTTCGGCGAAGGGACGTTGAAGCCCGCGACCCTACCCTCTCCCCCGAGTACAGGGGAAGTCGTCGGCAGCGCGAGCGCACGAGACCCGAAGCACACGGCGGAGATGTTTGCTGACCCCAACCCCGCCCAATCCGCCGCCATCGCCAAGTCCCAGGCCGAGCAGAAAGCCAGCATCGACGCCACCAAGGGCAAACTGCAATCCCGAGGAGTCCACAACTGGGACGACCTCATGCAGCACGCCATGCCGAAAGAGGCGGAGCTACTGAAGGAAGGATTGGCCCCCGATGCCGCCAAAGAGCAGGCGATGCGATACGCCGCCGAAAAACTGACCAAGATTCGCAACGGAGAGAAGAAGGTGGGCGAAGCCCGCGACAAACTCGCCGCGCTCGCCCCCGACGCCCTGAAGGTCAAAGCCCGCGGCCCAGCCACCGCCACCGGCGATGAATCCGGCACCGATGCGCGGATCGACAAGCGAGAGACGCGGAAGACGGAAGCCGACATGGGCCGCGTTCACGCCGAAGCCCTGAAGCGGGTGAAGGAGAAGCGGGCGAAGCTGGCGGCGATGACGCCGGACGCGATGTCTGCCGGCATCCATCCCGCCATCGTCGCCCACGCACGCGGGCTGAAGAACGCATTCGTAGACGCCACGGCCAAGCCGCCCACCCCGGCCACGCGGGAAAAGGTCTACGGCGACTTCAAGGGTGGCGACTACAAGGCGAAATACGGTGACGTGGCCGCAAAGCGGTTTATGAACGCCATCGAGTCGCGCGACACGTTTGAGGACGCCGTGCATTGGGCGATGGGCTGGCAGCCGACGGAGAAGGCAGCGGAACCGGAACGCGCGAAGATTGCCCCGTCCAACGTGATGCCGGAATTTCACACGACGATGAAGCGAGAGTGGCAGAAGCACAAGGAGACGCACGCGAAGAATACGACCGTGCCGTTCTCGCGGGTGTACCTATCCCTCGCCCCCACGATGGCGGACAACACGACCGAGTACCGCGCAGAGAAGACGATCAGCCTGGGCGGCGCGGTCAAGTCGATCCCCGTCACTCGGCTGAAAAAGGACGTTCTCGCCCCCGGCTCCTACGTTCACCCGCTGACCGGGCAGGCGTTCACGGTGACGCCGGAAGACATCGACGGATTCGTGGATAAGTTCCGCCTCATGCGGGAAGCTGGAATCGAGATCCCCGTCCCCGTCGATCACAAGATGAATGCCGAAGCGAACCGCGGATTCGTCGTCGATGCCGAGAAGCGAAACGGGCGGCTCTGCCTCACCCACGAGATGATCGGGGAGGATGCCATCCTGCTGGCGGCGCGAAACCGGGCGAGCGTGCTGATCGACCCGAACTACCGCGATGAATTCGGCAAGTCGTGGGGCAAGTGCATCGTTCACAGCGCACTGACCCCGATCCCGGTGATTAGCGGGATGGGGCAGTTTCAGCCGGCGGCGTAGAGCCAAAAAGTCTTTCCCCTAGGCGTCGATTCGATTCTTCAACGTGTTGCATCCAACGAAACGAATAGGCGGCGGCTTCAAGTCGCGAACTGCCATACACCGGCATGTTTGGAATCGCCAACTGGTCTAGCTGATCCTGAAAGAGTTTCATCATCCGCTCTCGAAACGCTGTCACTTCCGGCTTTTCGGGAATGACCTCGATAGGGAGTAGATCGTAAGGCTTGTCCATCCCCGCATCATAGCAGGCCACTCGCCTGCCTGTCCCATTTTCCTATGACTACCACCCTCGAATCCACGGCCCCAGCCGCGGCGAATGTTCTCACGCAAACCCCCACGGGCGGCATCGACCCGGCGGCGGCACCTGAAACCCCAGTCGATGCGGCATCTCCTGCGGCAAGGCACGCCGAGCAGGACGCCCCGCCCACGTTGTTTCTCTCCCAATCCGGCGCGCCTGAACTGACCCCCGAAAGGAGTCACACTATGACCATCGAGGAAATCGCGGAAGCCCGCGACCTACTCAGCGCCCCGGATTTGGCCGAGGGCGACATTCCCCAAGCCCTGCTCCTGTACGGCCAAGTCGTCGGCGGTGAGCGGGACATCCTGCTCAGCCGTATCGGCGCGGCAGACGCGGAAATCGCATTGTCGCGGCTCGATACGCTCGACACCGAACTGGCGACGGCGAAGGACGAGGCGAAGACGCTGGCGCTGAGCCGCGCCGGCACTCCGGTCCCAAGCGATCCGCCGGAAATCGCCCTGTCCCGCGCCGAAACTTTCTCGGAACGTCTCGACGTTCGCGTTGAGAAGGGCAAGCTCACCCCGCACCAGGCGAAGATCGCGAAGGAACTGGTCATCTCGGCCGGTGCCCCCAACACCTTCGCCCTGTCGCGAGACGCGGGCGGGCAGAGCATCGCCGACAAGCTGCTGGCATTCATCGACACCCTCGAAGGCGGCGTTAAGGCCGGCGAGGAGTCGGGGCCGCAGGTCATCCCGCTCTCTCGCGAGATCGCCGGCCAGCCCAAGCCCGAAGATCGCGTCAATCCTTGGGAAGCCACCATCAATCAACTGGCCGCCGGCGCGAAGTAATCGCGTCCGGATTCACATTCCCCCGTTTCGCATAACCCCACAGGAGATTTCCTCCCATGCCTACTAATTATCCGACAGTGCCGGCGGTCTACACTGCCCGCAGCGTCACCCCCCGCAACATCTTCAAGAGCGGCACGCCGGAATACCTTCCGTCGCTCGCCACAATTGACGGCACCAAGTCGCGTGACATCACCAACGACGATATCACCGTGCTCCGCGCTGGCACGCTGATGGGCAAGGTGACGACCGGCGGCAAGTTCCGCCCGGCGATCATCGGCATCCTCGGCACCGCGACCACGGCCGCGACCGTGACCAGCGTCACCGTTACCGCGGCGCAGGCAACCGAAGTCGCGCGGCTCATCGCTCTGGCCGGCGGCAACGTCGCGCTGAAGTTGGTTGGCCCGCCGACTGCCGGCGGCACCGTTGCCAGCACGTCGATCACCGTGACCGCCGCGAGCGGCACCACGTTGACCGTCTCCAGCGTCACCACGCCGGTTATCGTCGTCGGCTCGCTCATCATGCCGGCCGACGGGTCGCAGACCATCGTCCAGATCCTCCCCGACCAGTACGGCGTTTCGGTGACGGACCAGGCCGGCACCAGCCAGGATGCGACGCTTCGCCTCGTTCGCAGCGGCGACATCGACGTGACCCAGATCGTTGGTTACAGCAGCATGGACACTTCCGTCCAAACTTACGTCAAGGCCGCGCTCAATGCAGTCGGCTTCTTCACGTTCTCCGACGACGCCAACCGCTGATCCCCGCGGCTCTCAACCCTTCACTCTTTAACAGCAGATCGAAAAGGCACGGGCTCACGGCGGAGTAATTACCCGCCGGACATGGCGCACTCGGCAGCGCCCGCCCGCAAGCCTCTTTGCCGAACGCACCCCGCCGAAGGTGTCCCAACCCAAACAGGACACCCACAATGGCTAACGCATCACTCATGGATTATCTGGCCGGCGACGCGCTCACGAAGCTCGCGCAGGCGTACGCGGTCAAGCCGGGACTTCCCCGCCCGCTCCCCCAGGCATTTTACACCCCCGGCCCGTCCAAGCCGGTCGGGACCGCCGTGTCGTACGATTCCGTCAACGGGTCGCGCGAGTCGGCCAAGGTGACGAATCCGGACAGCCCGTCGCAGGTCGCGCAGGGCATCACAACCGACCGGAAGCGCGTCGTGGCGATCGGCTCCCGTGAGCACTACGTCATCGGGCTGGATCTGATTCAGGCGCTCCAGTATCCCGGCGATCTGGTCCGGATGAACGCGATGCAGGAACTTCAGCGCCAGTTGAAGGCGTTCGTTGATCGGTTCGTCAACATCCGCACGAACGCGGTCCACGCGGCGATCCTCAAGGGCGCTATTTACATCGGCTCTGATGGGTCGATTCAGACCAGCAGCAGCAGCCCGGTTCGCACGATCGACTACAGCGGCGCGGCCGGCACAATCCTGACCACCGACGGCAGCAACAGTTCATTCAATATCGGCGACTGGGCAACGGCCAGCACTGACATCATCACGAACGTTAAGAGGCTGAAGCAGTACATGTCGAAGACGTACGGGTACACGATGAAAACGTGCTACTACGGCGTAGACGTGCCAAATTATTTGGCGAAGAACACGGTGTTCAAGGAGTACCTGTCGCGCTTCCCGATGTTCCGAGACTCCCTATCGTCCACGGGAGAAATCCCGAACGGCGTGCTTGGATTGAATTGGGTTCCGGTCGATCTGGCAACATCGGTTTCCAGTGGCACCGCCACGAGTTGGGCAAGCGATGACTACATCGGCTTCTCGCCCGACCCGGAAGACACGGGATGGTTTGAATACTACGAGTGTCAACTTCCGTGTCCGACCGGCATCGTCAGCGATCGCGCCATTCAAGACGCGATGCTCTCGCCGGATTCACTGGGCGCGGCCTTCCCGCTCAAGTCAGGTGTTCACTCCTACACCATCTACTCGGCTGACCCGATCTCCGCAAAATTGGTCGTTTCGGATTTTGCGTTGCCGGTGATTAAAGCGCCAAACGCTTTTGCCCGTGGTCTGTGCCACTAAACAATTACCGCTCAGGACAGGCTAACGCTTGACCTGAGTGATTCGATACGAGCGGCCAGTCGGTTGGCGGTAAGCGTTTGGATCATCCCGGCCGGCAGGCACCGCTTCCCATCACTTGGGATACTGGAAAAATCGGCAAGTATATCGGCGGCAGTAGCCCGCTTCCGTGGCAGGCCGATCGGAGTGCTGGCAACCAAGACGCGAATGACCTGAACCGCAGCCCATCCGACCAGGACGAAGTTCCACACGTTTGGAGCCGCCTGCCTAACCTTGGCATTGGTGGCAACGATTGGCCGAACGAAAGACGCGAACTGGTTTAGTAGTTGGGCGGCACCGCAGAGACCAACGACGGGGATTAGCCGATCCCTTTTGTTTGGCGCAATCCGATAAATAATCCAGCCGTCGCCATCAATGCAACCGGACCATGCGGCCGCAGAGTGCTCCAGCCCACTGTGAAACTCGGCCGAGTATGTCTTGCGAGGCACAACGCCATATTTGCCAAGCGCTGTGGCCAGCCGATCAGAAGCGACGTGCAGTGACGTGGTTGGGCGTCTAAAGTATTTCCCGACACGCCTTTCGCGGGAATCAACCTTTACCGGGCGATCCGTGCCAATCAGATCGCGGACCTGTTCGACGTACTTGCCGTCATCTCCGGCCAGAGATAGCGACAGCATCCCGCCCGGCCTACGCATGACGCAACCATCGGTCATCCAAAGGCCGACGATCGAAGCTGAGACGGGGTTAGTAAGAGCATCGTCAAAGAACGCTTCGTTAAGCTGGTAACGGTAGGTCTTTCGCCGCGGCACAAGATCGCGCCTTGCAAGGGCGTTCTTCACCAGCATCGTGCTGTAGCCGAACCGCTTCGCGATAACCGGCATGGATTGGGTTCGATCCTTTAGGTAGGCGTCAACAATTCGCTGCTCGGCTCCGTCATCGGTGGCACGACCGAATAGCTTTTGCCCGTTCAGGTATCTCACTGCCTGATCTGGGTTTCGCGTCAACGCGAGATTCAAAGCCTCGCGAATCGGCCGCATTGCGGTGCCGGAGCGTGCAAGGGCTTGGGTGATTGCCTCTTCGCCTACGCCGAACTGCTTTGCTAGATCGCGGCGGCTTTTGCCAGAAGCGTATTCAGCGGCGACCTTAGCATCCTCGGCCGGCGTGAAGTTGCGGCGAGTCATTGAAGCCATCGCCCGAGACTCGGCATCGGTCCGCACTCTCCCGCCGTGCTTCCGGACCGTGTTAACGATCGTGTTGCCGTGACATTCGTACTTCTCGCCTAGTGCGGTGATGGTTGCCCCGGCTTCGTACTCGGCAATGACGGCGGCAACTTGGTGCGGCTTGATCTTCGGGAAAGGCATATATCTCCCCTTGTGGAGTGCCAGCACAGCAGAAGTCAATCACGTTCCTCCTTCTCCCCAACCCGTCCGGCGTCACGCACGCCGCGACGGGCGGGAAAGGAGAAGTTAGCGGGAAGCCTGAATGATGATCGGCGGCGCGGAGGGGAATACGTGCTGCCACGCAGCCTCGCAAGCCTTCCCGGCCACGCACGACGCGGCAGAGAGGATGTAAGGCAGGATCGAACGGGCGGGCTTCTTCCGTGAAGATTTGCGATTGTGGCGGCTCATACGGGTACGGCTCTGCGGGTAAGAGGGTTAAGAGTTTCCTTCGGCCTTGGCGATGGCAGCGCGGGCAAGTCGAATTGCGGCGTCAGTCCGGTTGTCGATTGTTTCCGATACCGAACGAATAGAGGCCGGATGTGTTGCCAGTAGCTCGACAACGGCTTCCAGCAGATCCGGCGCGGCAGCTATCAGCCGGGCATTCGCAAGCAGTTCGTCTTCGGTGGTCCGAACGCCGTTGATGTGGCCCGGCGACACTGCCGCATAGAAGCGGTTCGCGTCCTTTCCGCGTTCCCCTTCAGTCGCGTAGACGGTGAACCCGGTTCTCTTCCATTCTCCTGGCGTGTGCATGTTCATGGCCTTGTCCTCAGTTGACTGACTTCCTCAGCAGAAACGCCGCCAGCTTCGCCGCCGCTTCCATCGCTGAACGATCGTCGGCGTACGTGCCGGGAACGTCGTAGAGCGTCCCCGCAACGTCGATCGAGGCGTGGAAGGCGTGGCCGGCGAGACTGATGAAAGTGGCGTACATGATGACGGCTGTTTTGGAATAGCGCAGACGGCGGTGCAAGGGGAAAATCAGGACGGATCGAAGAATGTGACCATTGCCGGGATTCCTTCGCCATCCCAAGCGAACTCTTTGCCCAATTCGATTCTTGGAGAACCAAATTCGGTAGCCACGCGGGGAGCCAGGATCTCGATGGCTTCCTTGTCCGCTTCGTCTCGACTGGCAAATCCCTTGGTGTGATGAAACTTGGACTTGTATCGAGCCGGTCTCCCTGGTTGATCAAGCGGCCCCGGTAGTGGATCTTCAATGAACAGGACCGGGTGATAAGTTCCCGCCGTTGTGTTGTGGATCATCCCGATAACTGGACCAAAAGTTGTCGTCATAGTTCTATCCTCGCGTTCTCTGCTGCCTCATTCAACGCTCGCTCCCGTTCCAGGAACGCAACGAACCTCTCCGCCAGTTCCGTCGCCCGCTCGATACTCCCGCTCCCCTTAACCCGGAACCGCCGACCATCATACGCGACGGTCACGACGTAGCGATCCGGGCCGGTAGGAACGATGACAATAACGGCGGTCACGATGCGTTCGCCCAACGCTTGATCCCATCGACCAGCGAATCGGCGACCCGCTCAGCGTAGGCGTGGGCCTCGACGGCGTTCTCTTCCATCTCCGCGAACATCTGCTGAAGCTCGTCACCGTCGGGTTCCCATTCGGGGAACATGTCGGCGTCTTGGGCGAACCGCGGCTCCTCTACGTCGGCGTAAAGCTCGGCATCCGCGTGCTCGATGCGCTCGGGGCTGAACGTGCGGCGGTCGCGCTCGGCGATCTCGGCGGAGAGGTCGTCGAAGAGATGGAACTGGACTCCCGCGAACGGCGACGGGATGCATTGCGTGAAAAGTGCGGGTATGCTGCTCATGCTGAACCTCGGTAAGAGGGGTTTGGCCTGAGCCGCGGACATTGGCGTGTCGCGCGGCTCCTTTCATTGATGCCCGCAGTTCTGGAATAGCCTGTGGGCGCCTGCAACTGGAAAATCGTGAAATTCCTGGGCATGAACTTTCGCTGGAAATGGTGGACGCTGGAATTCGGTCTGCACGGCAGTACCAGCACCCTCGTATTTCGATTCCCTTTTAGATGGATGGCCCGCTGCACGCGCGCGCGGCTTGAGCGGCGGCACCTGAGAGGCGTCGGAATCACGACCATTCGGCAGGACGACTAGACCCCTTCCCCATTCCATCCCCGACCGACGCTGGCGGCAAGCCGGCGGGTTCTCTTATTCCCATGCCAGCCCCAGACACCACAAAAGACCCGATTTCCTTCATGCACGCCCGCATCTGGTCCGTCCTGACCGGATTCACGCCGTGGATGAACGTGATGAAAGCCGGCCGGCTGATCCGCTTCGACCAGGGGATTCCGTTCCCCGAGAGAAGCAACACGGCCCCCGCAGATCATCCGTTGGTGACGTTGATGCAGGGCCGGTTCTCCCCCGACCTCGCGAACTTCGACGCACAGACGGTCAAGTTGACTCAGGATTACAAGCTGGCAGTTGTCGGCCGCGACCTGTCGGTGGTGCCGGTCAACGTCATTAAGTGGTACACCGTCGGGGCAATCGTCAACGTCGGCCCTTATCTCGGAGAGTATGGCCTGATTCACGAGCCCGTCACCATCATCGACGGGACTGACGATATTCGCGCCCACCGCGATGACGCCAACGGGCAAGAAAAGCGATGCGTCACGATGTTGACCATTCGCGTCCCGATGATCGTCCGCAACGCCGATGTCATCGCTGGCACGTTCCCCACCACGCAGACGAACTACTAACCACAGGAGTCCCCAATGGCCTTCCGATCCGGTCCGCTCTCGGACATTCTCTATTCGCCCGCGTCTGCCGTTGGTGGCAGCGGCACAACCGCTCTCGGCACTGCTGCGCCGTCCTATGCCAGCATCGGCGCAACCGAGAACGGCATCATCCACACCGAAGACCTGTTTGACGAAGACATTCACACCGACGCCGGCGGCGGTCCAAGTGGAATCGTGGTGGATCAAATCGAACTTGGCGGACAGCCGCGCGTCAAGGTGATTGCCGTTGAGTATTCGCTGTTCAAGGCGGTCCTGTCTTCGCGGATCACCCCCAGCGACGGGCTGGCCAACGTCGGTGCTCTCGGCACCGCTCGCGCCGGCCCGCTTATCGTGACGCCGAAAGCCGGCACGACCTGGGCGACGGAACTCGGCACCGGCAACTCGCGGGTTTACTACAAGGCGCGACTTCTGACTTCCGTCGATTACATGATCGGCGCAGGGCTGACTAAGGGGCCGATGACGTTCATCTGTTACCCGGACCCAAACAACGGAAATAAATTCTTCGCGACCATCGTCACGCCGTCGTAACGACTCCCGTCCCGATTCTTTCCACCACTCCAGAGAAGGAGACTTTCTGTGTCTGACCTGAACCTTTCCGACATTCCCGCCGATCCGACGTTCGAGCTTGTCACCCCCGACGGCCCGAAAACCTATGACCTCTACACCCTGTGGCAGAAGATCAACGCCGCCGAATTGGACGCCGGTCCGGACGTGGGCAAGCGACTGGACGGCATCCGCCAGGCTCTCGGCTTCCCGACGGCCGAAGAGGCGGAAGCAGCCAAAGAGAAGGGCGGCACGCTGTTCACGCCGACCCCACGGCAGGTGCTCAACATCGAGGGGAAGGTGCTCGACCGCGTGAAGGGTGAGCCGGAAGCAAAAAAACTATCCGGCCTTGGGCAGTAGCGGCGGCGGCGGGGGTTCCACCGTCGGAACTAGAACGTATCCCCCCGAACCGACGCCCCGCCTTTATTGCCGAACTCAAGGCCGAATACGCCCGCCGCCGGTTCCATCGCATCAGCGACCTCGGGGCCGTGAACAGCACCGACAAAGTGAAGAAGTCGTTGTATCTCGCGGCCATCGTGAATGAGGGATGGGCGGGAGACGATGAAGTACGCGCCGACATTCTGAACGAACTCAGTCAGCAGGGATAAAACGTGGCTATTTCCATCGCAACGCTATTTGCCCGCCTCGGGAAAATCATTAAAACCTACAACGCCAATCTGGCGTTGCAGGGGACGACCCTTCTCGGTTCCGGGTCCGGCGCGGACGAGATTCTGGACGAGTACAACGCTCGCCGGGATCTCGTACCGACTTGCCAGCAGGACTTTACCGGGATGGCCGGGGCCGTCGCCGGATGGAACTCCCGCCTGAAGTCCTACGCCGACGCCACGCTCGCGGACCTACAGGCGGATCTCGATGCACCGTCGTCTTCGCCTTCAACCATCCTGCCATTACTCGCGCAGCATATGGTGGGCACGAGCGACACCATTAACGCGAGCACGATCAGCACGCCGACCTACTCCGCAGGTGGCAGCAATGCCGGGAATGGAACGCTGGTCCTGAGCAAGAAGAACCTGGCTGGCGTTGATGACGAGCGGATCATCTCTGAAGTTCTGGCGATGACGTGCATCACGGATGCCCCGAGTCTGTCTGCAACGGCCGGCTCGGAATCGTTCAGCCTTGTCGGCTATCCGAAGTTGAACAACGTGAACGCCTACGGAACGCTCGGAAGCGGAGTCGGGCCGACGATCGTTTGCGGCGACAACTCAAACCTACTCACCAACGGGACGTTTGAAACTTGGACTGTTACCAACGTGCCGGACAACTGGACACCCGTTGGGACAGTTACCACGAACTATTTGCGGGTCGCGACGCCGCACCGCGGCACCTACGGCCTAGCACTCAAGAGCAACGCCAGCGCGGCAACGATCAGCATGACGCAATCCATCGCGTCGGTTGTGAAGACGCAGACCATCTACGCTCTCGGCGTGTGGCTGCGCCGTAGCGGCTCGCTTACCGGCTCGTCGGTGATTCAGGTTCGCGTCACCGGAACCTCGTTTAGTACCGTATTCGCAATAAACGCAAATCCGACGAGTTTGACGACCTCTTACGCCTTCTACTCTGTCGTCTTCCCGACCGGGTTGACCATCCCGTCAGATCTGAGCGTGTGCGTCGAATGGGGAACCGTCGGCGCGATCAGCAGCGGCGACCAAATCTTCGTCGATGACATTGTACTCCAGCCCATGACCGCGTTTTCGCATGTCCAGTACGCTCTATTCTCCGGCACCGACGCCGGGAACTGGATCAAGGGCGACACGCTCACTGTGACTACCGCCAAGTCGGCCAGCGGCGTCTTTCAGGACTTCTTCAGCCGCGTATATGACGTGGCTCTGCCGAGCGACGCCGCAGCGAGCGAGACGATCAGCGATAGTTTGGCGACCTGATGCCCCGCGACCCCTTCGATGAAGTAGAGGACCGGATCAGCACCGCCCTTCACCGGACGGGCAGCGATACCGTAGACCTGATTCGGGACATCATCTCGATTCCCGTTGAGCGCGTCGGCAGCAAGACGATCCGCTCCAAGTCGTCCGAACCGCCCCGGAAAGAATCCGGCGACCTTTGGCGATCCATTGCCTACCGCGTGCCGGAACGCCTCCGCCTGCAAATCCTCAGCGATTGTCCGTATCGGCACCATCTCCGGAAGGGCACCCCTTCCGCCGTCGATCGCGCGATTGAATCCATCCGTAAGAACATCCCTGAGAATATCCGCCAAGCCCTCAAGGCAAAATGAGTAACCCCAACGACCCCGATGTCATCATTGATGCGCAGGTGAATCTTGCCACCGTCCGGGCGGAGTGGGTGAAGCTGCGCACCGAGATGCAGAAAGGGGTAGACGTTCCAGTTCGGTACGTCGGCGGCAAGCCTGGCGGTGGACGCCGGGGAGGCGGCACGGCCCCGGATATGTCCGATCCGACGTTCGCGGCCGATCAGGCGGTAGCCGTCCAGCGAGCGTACGCCCGCAAGATGAAACAGTGGCAGGACCGGCAGGCCGATGTTGCCAACGGTTCCCTGCTGCCCAAACCACCACCGATTCCACCGTCCGCAGCAGCGATGCCGTCCGGTGCCGCGGCGTCCGCGCGAGTGGCGCGTGCGCCGGACGCGGATGGCGACAACTTCAAGCGGATCATGGGCCTCCGCCGGCAGGCCGAAGCGGCTGAACGGCAGGCCGCACGGGCGAAGACGCCATTCCAGCAGCAGGCCGCGGCCGACGTGGCGCGACAAGCTCGCGGGGCCTACAACTCGGCTATGGGTATTGGCGGGGCCGGTATGCCTCCGCCCCTTCCGGCGGGCGCGGCACCGAACGCCGGGGGCGGAATTGGCAACGCCCTCCTGTCGCGATTCGGCCTAGGCGGCATGGCGGGAGGCTCTGGGGGGCTGGCCGGGGCTGCTGGCGCTGCTGGTATCGCGGGGGCGATCGTCCTGTCCGTGAAGAATGTCACGGCGATGATTGGCAAGTATACCGATGCCGTTGGGCAGGCGGCTAAAGCGATGGTTTCCGGCTCACCCTCCGGGGCATTGCATGCGGGGGTAACGGCGGCACAGGCTGGGGCGATGGGGTTGGGGCCGATCATCGGGCCGGTTGTGTCGGATCTGGTGGGCTCAATTCACGGCGTAATTGACGGCATGGATGGGATGGTCAATTCGTTGGGCCAGTACAGCGCAAAGGTTAGCACCGAATCAGGCAAACTCGAACTGATGCAGAGCGTCTTCAGCCAGCATATGGCAAAGGCAACCGAACCCATGATGGTCGCATGGGTGCAGATGCAGCAGAAAGTTTTAGCAGTAATGGATTCGGTCATCCCGAAGTTGCAGCCGCTAGTTGATGGCGCGGCCTCGCTCTTCGGAAATCTCGGTGATGCCGCAATGGGGCTCGTTCCGCTGTTTGACGCCCTCGGCCCGTCAATCGCTGGCGTGCTGAAAATCTGCGACCTGATGATTAATTCGAGTCCCGTTTTGCAGGGACTCGCCTACCTCGGCCGCAAGCAGGCCGAGCAGATGAAGAAGGACGATGAGAACTCCCTACTGAACTTCAAGGGGAACTCGCTCGGATGGGCTTCCTCGCTTGCTGGCGGCGCAATGGGTGGCGCTGCGGGCCGCGCGATGCCGGGGGCGATCTACACGGGCGGCGCGGGCGATGGAACACGACCGCGAGAGACCCAAGAACAGTACCTTGCGCGGCAGAAGTTCATGGCGGCGCATGGTCGGGCAATCGACGACACGTTTGGTTTGGAAAACGAGCTTCTGAATAAGAAAGGCGGCGGAACTTCTACGGGCGTCTCGGCAACGTCGCCGGCTCCAAGGTTCATGCACGCCACAATTCACGAACCAAAGCAGATTTTCAACTTCACTGCGGAAATGAAGATGGCCGCAGACCGCGAGGTTCATGAGCGAATCATGGAGATGTCAGAGAAGGTGTCGCGCGTGATCTCGTCGGCACGTGAAGAAGCTTTCATGATGCTGTCAATGGTGTCGTCCCGTGCGATCGGAGTCGTTTAAACATGGCATACAACAGGATCGTTTACACTCCCATCGGCGGCGGGTCATTCAGTTTCCCGTACGTCATACTGAAGACCGATCAACTTCCGGAGTACGGCGAGAACGGGATTGACTTCCTCGGAACGCGCTACACCTTCAGCATCGCGGGCACCGTCACCGCCCAGACTCACGCCGAGTTTCAAACGCTTCTTTTTCAGATGCGGTGTGCTCTTCCGCGCCCCCGCGGTGGGCTTTCGATTCAATGGTCTCCGACCGGGCTGGATGGAAGTTGGGTAGACTACTACAGTTTTGAAGTCGATGATGACTGGGGGCCAAAGCCGGGTCGGCTGAGCATCGTTGATTTTCACGGCGGGCTGGCGGCAAATTACCACACAACTTTCGAGGTGTTCCGCAAGGAGTGCTTTGCCAGCGGATGCACTGTGGGGCCGATGGGTACGATCGGATCGGCCTATCCCAACGTGCTGTCTATCAGCCGGCGATGGGTGCATACAGTTGACGCAGTCGGACTGACCACGCGCAACGTCAGCGGAACGCTGGTCGTCTCGTCGCTGAACGTGACGCAAAGGAAAGACGCGGATTTCTACCGGGCGTTGGTCACTGGTCCCATTCCGGCAAACTTCCATCGCGAGCAGGAACTCTACGAGCGGTCGCCGAACGGGCGGGAACTTCGGTTCTCGATTACCGACCGCGAGGTAATGTACACCCTTCCCCAGCCGATCAGCCGCGCCAACGGCGTTGACTGGCGCGTCCGGTCGCGGGGAATGACGGCCGTCATCGACATGACGCTGACCGGCGAGTTCGAGGCACCGCCAAGTCACAGCAAGCAGGAGATTCTCCAACAGATCGGGCTTCTAGTTCTTGACCGGTTCCCGACGAATACGATTTGGGACTCGCGAGAGATTGTTGATTCAATCTACGAGAATAAGCTTCGGTTTGCGTTCAGCGGACATGCGGGCGCAGCCGTTGATCCGAACGGGAACCCCGGATGGCTAGTGAACGTCGGAAAAGCTCCGCCGGGCAGCAATGGCCAGTCCCAGCCGATCGGGGCATACGGATCGGACGGTAGTCAGAGCAGCGGGGTAAAAGCTTCGGTGCCGCGGCCCTATGACGCCTGCGTCGGCGGCGATACGTCGTTGGACGACGGCACGATCCCCAGCGGCGGGCAGACTTCGTTCGGCCCCGGCCTGACTCGCCCTGGTGATCCTGGCAATTCGTTCACGCCGGGGGATATCAGCAATGACCATGCGGTCGCACCCTATATTCATTATCACGAACGGTACCGCTTCGAAATCGACCCCGGAATTGTTCCGCTGTACCCGATGGCGAAGGGCAAAGCGCCAATTTTCCAGCAGGTGCGAAACCCCAGAGTGCGGCTGATCCAATCCGGCTCCGCGATTCGTGACGGCACGCTCGCGCAAGTGCCGGCCGTTCCTCCCCCGTTCTGGCCGCAGTCGCATCCGGTCCTCAACGCTGCCTACGAACCTTCGAACAGTGAGCCGCTTGGAGTTGCCGGACAATACCGGCATACGGTTAGGTGGACATACGCTCTTGAGTACAACGGGGATATTTCAGGCGGGTCTTTCGAGACGCTATACCCGAAAGATCCGCGAAGTTCGCAACCTCCACCGACCTTGGTGGGCGGTTCGCATGATGATAGCAGTGTTGCTCAAACCGAACTGAATCGCCTTTTTGCGACTCCCCCGCAGCGGTAGATCATTTCCCGGCAGGTATAGGCTTGAGCGGGATCATTGCCCCGACGGGTTTGTGCTTTTCAGACTCATCGGTTCTTTGCCATCCGATCAACTGAATGCTTTCAAGCGTGAACGTAAAGGTGCCACGAGGGTTTTCGGTTGTTTGTCCCGGTTCAACCTTTACCGCCGAGACTATTCCGAGAACCTTCGCGATATCTCCAGACTTCATCGCCCGAAGCTGCTCGGCCGTTTTTTCATCAACCGGGAACTCGATGGTCGGTCCCTCGCCAGACCGATAGAAGAAGCTCTGCCGCAAGTCGCCTGTATTCGCATCCTGCTGCGACAGGAACAGACTTAGAGACCAGCCGCCATCGGCCCGTTTGAGTTCTGGTCCAATCCTCGTCTGAACTGCGATTTGCTTTGATACGAACTGACCCGACAGGATCTCTGTAGCCTTTCCGGCCGAAAATTCGTCCCAGCCCTTGCCTGGAATCCCGCGAGCATTGGCTGGCAGTCTGTTAACAATCGCCAGCGGATCGAACGCGACTGGCGCGGCCGGTTTCGTTGCCGGCCGCGTCTCGGGCCTCGCCTTCGGCCCGTCGGCCAGCGCCAAGAACGGAATGGATAGGACCGCCGCCAGAAGTAAAAAGCCCCGTGTCATGACCGAAATCATGACGCGGGGCCGATCTGGACGCAAGTTGAGACGACGGGGGACTTTCTAAGCGGCGGGCACCAAATGCTTAGCCACCTGCCGCAACATGGAAGCGAAGCGGAACTTGCAGAAGGGATTCGGGTGCTTCGGCATCCCCTTCAGCCGCTCGTTCATCATGTTGAGCGGGTGGCAACTGAGCCCGTAGACCCATCCCGGCATCTGAAACTCACTGGTCGGACGCCCGTATCGCCGCAGATCGACGCAGTAGGCACTGCGGCCGGCGTATGCGGGATCTTTCGCGATGCGACGGGCAATCGACAGGTCGCGACCAACTGGCCGACTTGGATCATCAGCGAAGACGACGGCGACGAGGCGGGCCGACTCGATTGGGCCGGATTCGGCCACGAGGAAGCCGGCAGCAGGCCGCTGAGCCCCCACAGAGTCCTCGAAGTACCAGACGGTGCGCTCGGCTGCCTGCGAAGGATAAGACACGGTAGACGCCATCAGGTGTTGCGCGATAGACATGGGAATCTCCCTTTGCCCCCGTTGCTGGAAATGAATTGACGTTCAGGCGAGACGTGCCCGAACCCGACTGACCGCGGCGGCGCGGACCCGCTCCAGATCCGCTTGAACCTCCGCCTCCAGTTGCAGTTCAAGGAAGCGATCCGGCCGAGAGTCGTCCCCCGTACTGGTCCCCGGCCCGAACGCCTTTTGCTTGGCGTTGACCCGCTGGTTCATCTTCGCGGCAACATGGGCCAGATCCTTCCCCTTCTTGACCTCGGCGTACCGCTCTGCGGTCGGATGCGTGTCGGGGATGAAGGACTCCGCCTCTTGGCGGGCAACCCAGTCCTGATACATCGCCTCTAACTCGGCATCATCCGGCTCCCATTCGGCGGCGAGAATGTCGTCGGTGAGTCCGGGAATCGGTAGTAGTTCCCCGTCGGCAAGGTTGATCGGGGAGAACAGGTGGGATACGGTGCTCATGGCGGAACCTTTCGCGAGGTTTTGCCCAGGCCGTCGGGTGCTCTAACACCGCGACGGCCAACTTACGCGCCGGCGACGATCGCAGACGACAATGCAATATATACGCCGAGTGTACGCCCACTGTCAACCTTGAATTTGATCGGTGCGAATTTAGTTTGACGCCCGCTGTACGCACATCGTATCCTCGTGGGTTATGGCACCTGAATCACGTATACGGCGGAAGCGCAATCTGACGCTTAATCCTGCTGGCGTCGAAAAGCTGATTGAGATTGGCCGATCACGCGCCATCCCTGAAGACAATCTTTCTCGGCTTGTCGATCAGGCGATCGCCTTCTATGTCGATCACCACAAGTCGGCCAGATCCGCGAAAGGGAGGGCCGCGAAGTGAAACGAAACATGCCTGCGATTGCCGAAGCGGTGCGCGAAATTGCGCGGCTTCAGTGCCTTCGACGCATTGTGGTGGAGTCGTGGGAGGGGACGGAGGGCAACCCGCTTGGCGACCCGAAGTGGATCTTGGACATCGAAAACGGTCCGCTTGCGGATCAGGTGCCAGAAGTAATCGAAGTCGATGATTGCTCAACGTTGGTCATGGCCAAACTATGCGGCGTCGTGGATCACGAAATCGGCAGGAATGGCGGTTTCCCCACTGATGAGCAAACGATGGTTGCCATAGAGCCGGAGCTGACTCGCCTGAACCAGTTTGGAAAGTGGGAAGTCGGAAGCACGTCGAGCGTTGCCGCCGAAGGAGAAGTGTTCGCCTCAACTGGCTTTGAAATTCGGCTATACTTTTTGCGTTCCATGTGGCCTACGCGTCCAGAATCTCCAGATTGTGAGTAACGATGCCCACCCCATTTCCGCTTAAGACTGTCGGAGACTTAAAACAGGCACTTGCGAGCATTGACGACTCTCTGCCCATTGCTGCGGTTGCGGAGGACAGAGTGGAGGGGGAGCACTACGCAATTGATTTGGATGCCGTCACTGTCCGACAGGCGAAGATGGTTCGAGGAAAAGACGGATCTCCCGGATACTTTCTCGGCGGCGGAAAGGACTTCGCTTTTCTTGACTTCACCTTTTCTGAATGAGCAATCGTAGATTTTTTTATTTTCCCTCTAGACATCACCTCGAAAGGATTCCATCTAATAGCCCATGTCGGAAGACAAGGGCTCATTCGTCTGCACTATCCCGCTGGCGGCAAAGCCGCGCGATCGTTCCATCCTCCGAACGCGAATGGAGCAGGCGCGGCAAGCTTACAACGCACTGCTTGGCGAGTGCCTGAAGCGCCTGCGGCGGATGCGGCAGTCGCAAGACTGGCGGGCGGCAGGCAAGATGCCGAAGGGAAAAGACCGATGTGATAAGTTTTGGGAATTGTGCAAGCGATTCGAATTCCGCCAATACGACCTCTATCGATTCATCCAAGAACAGAGAAAGAACGGGCCATTCCAAGCCCATTTGGACGCTACGACAATGCAGGCGATAGCGGCCCGTGCGTTTGAATCAGCAGAGCGGTTTCTGTTCAAGGGTGATCGGCCCCGGTTCCGTCGAAAGGGAGAAATTCGGGCAGTTGAAGGGGTGTCGGCAAGATCCACTCTCCACTGGGATTCAGAATCCCGCCGGATTGTCTGGTACGGACTCTCTCTTCCTGCCATTATCGATCCATCAGACGAAGTCATTGCCCATGGATTGAAGCACCGCGTGCGTTACAGCCGAATCATCCGAAAGATTGTCAGAGGCAAAGAGTATTACCAAGCACAACTCGTACTGGAAGGCCAGCCCCTCCGAAAGGCAAAGCACGCGACAGGCGCGGGCGTAGTCGGCCTTGACATTGGACCGTCAACGATTGCCATCGTTGGCCCAATGGGTGCAACTCTCGAAACATTCTGTGGAGAAATAGAGGATACCCGAAAGAAGGTTAGTAAATTACAGAGTGCGGAGAGCCGCAAAAGACGCATCAACAACCCGCAGAACTTCGCGAGCAATGGCGTTTTCAAGCCTCGTCGGCAGCAATCTCCGTGGCGAATCAGTAATCGCCAGCGCCGGCTCGCTAATGAGCGGGCTGAATTCCAAAGGCGGGAGGCAGCACATCGAAAATGCCTGCACGGAAGACTTGTTAACAAGATTATCGCAGCAGGCAACGACATCCGCACAGAAAAGTTGTCCTACCAATCGTTTCAACGAAACTTCGGCCGATCGTCTGGATTTCGCGCACCAGGTATGTTCGTTGATCGGCTCAAGAAATCCGCCGCTAAGGCCGGCGCAACCGTCACCGAATTCCAGACCCGAAAAACCATGCTTTCGCAAACCTGCCCCAAGTGCGGCACGCTGCGGAAGAAGAAGCTTTCCGAACGCCAGCACGTCTGCTCATGCGGTGCGAACGTTCAACGGGATATAGCGAGCGCCTTCCTGGCCCGCTATGTCGTCGGCGATAGGCTCGACACGTCCGCGGCCTGTAAGGCGTGGAAGGGACAACGCAACGTCCTGTGCGCGGTGTCGGGCGTCAACAACGGTACGACGGGCGGGGCTTCGGCCTACGTCCACCCTGCCAAGGGCCAGAGTCCGTCGCGCGTGAAGTCGCATCGCAATCCGGTCAGTGTCGCGGTCGCCCGCCGGGCCACGAAGAAGCCGGAGGAGGATGCAGTCACCAACCAGCTTTGGCTGTTCCGTCAAACAAGGGACGATGTCACTTGTGGCCAGCGGGAACCAAAGAGATGAACCTCGTCATCATCGGAAGGTATTCGTTGCGAGTGGCCGCTACCGATGGTTCTGCTTTGGCGATTGTTGCAAGTGCCCCGACCCGATGATATCGACTTGGTGTCGTTGCGATCCGCCAAGAGTGATTGTTGGTGATTGATGCGAGATGTAGTCGCCTATTGCTTGAGTGAAAAATGAGTCTGAATTCTATTACATTGGGCGGCAAGACGGTTCTCTTCTCGGAACTACCCGCCCCGATGAACTTCTTTGAATTGCGCGTCGGCGCTGCAACCTACGGGTGGGGCAGATTCCTCCTGTCCCGTGCCGACTACGACGCACTCATTGCCACTGACACGGGGAGCGGCACCGGCCTGCACGACCTGAAGTTCGGCGACGGCTCCACAACGGCCTTGCTGACAATCAAGGTGTGGCTCGGCCGCGCGAATCCGATCCAGACGGACATCAACAGCGCCGCGAAAGACATAGTGTCGGTTGACGTGTTCGACCGGCGGGTGATCCCCGTCGGCTCTACCGCGATTAGCGGCAAGAGCAGCATTAACCGCCAGGTGGCCGGGTTCACGACGTTCACTAACGGCACGATCATCTACGAGACGGGAACCACCAATGCCGGCACCGCGTGGACGTGGGCCGATCTCTGCTCAACATTCCTGAGTCACTACACCATCGACATCAGCAACGCGAGCTTCCCGACCTACGATCCGCGGAACCTTGAGCGGCAGTCGAACAATGACCAGCAGTTGCTTGACGAAATCTGCGCCAAGACAGTTCACGTTGCCGCGTACACACCCAGCAACGACCGCTTCACGATCTACCCTCCCGGCAACGCCAGTAACGCCAACGCGACACTGCTCGCGAACGCGGTGAAGGTGGCCGGCGGAACCATCGGCCGGAACGACAAGAAGCTCATTCCGCGGACGATCTTTTACAGCGTTGATTTCCCCTACGTTTATCCGCCGTTCCACGGGACAGGAAACGCCACCGATCGACGGCGATGGACTGTTGCCGATCTGACCAGTACAGAGACAAGGGCAACCGGAGCCTCACAAACCGTCTTCGTGAATGACTACGTTGCCTACCGTGGTGACCTGTCGAACTCGCAGCCCTACAACCAGACAGAACTAGTTGCCGTCGCGCATGACCTGTGCAGCCGGCTCCGCGCCCGCGACCATCTGGCGCTCAGCGATGTGACATACGCCGGCATCGTCCCGTTCCAGCTTGACGGCGAGATTCAGGCGATTCTCTGGACAAGCGGGAAGGCTGGCGCGACCACGCGCATCAGGAAGAATCACAGCGACAGTTTCATGGGGGACCGACCCGACCCGTATCACCGATCAGGCTCATTCAAGGGGACAGGCGCGAGTGTCGGAGATACCGACTTCGCGGGCTACACGCGAACGGTGACGCCGCCGCAGTCGATTGTGGTACCCGTCTCTGTTGGCACGTCCCGCGCCGATCCCGGCTGGTACAACGGCAAGGTGAAGACGATCACGGCGTTTGACCAGACGGCCGCGCCGAATGATCTTCTTGACCAGGACTGCTACATCTACGACCCGTACAGCACGGATGGGGCGTGGAACTCAGGGAACATCCCAAGCATTGGCCTCGCCGCCGGTTTCATCGTCGGATACGCGTCAGACAAAAAGCCGTGCGTATGGCTGATCCCCACAGACGGGCCGACTGGCTTTGGAAACACGACCAGCGTTCCGTATAGCAACTGGCGAGCGGGAACGGGAATCGCGACACTGCCGGTATTCACGGGGTTCACCAACACCGACAATGGGGACGGCACTAACACCGTTGTCATTAAGTCCGTCGTTGCGAGCTTGGACTCTCACGGACGGGTTTTCGCCACGACGCCGGAAGCAACCCTGTTCTCCTTCACGTTCAAGAACTCCCCATAAGGAATCTCCAATCGTTCACGCCTTCTTCCCCGGCCCCGGCCGCATCTTCCTCACCCGCACGCCGGCCCGTGTCGCCAAGTGAATCACGCTCGAAAGCTTCACCTTCACGGGGCACCGCTCGTGGATCTCTCGGAAGCTGAGCCCGTGCAGGCTGTCCCGATTCTCCGCGAGCCATGCCGTGAGCGTGCCGGGCCTCATCGCCGTTCCCTCTCCGCCCGATCCCTCTCCCGCGCCAACCGCGCCATCTCGGCTCGTCGTCGTCCGTCACGCCTTCCGCCCGCAGCTTGTCCATCGCCAGATTGGTCAATTGCCATCGGGTTTCGAGGTCGGCGAGACGCTGTTCGGTTAGAGTTTGCTTCACCGCTCACCACCTCGCTATACTTCCGTCATGCTCACCGAGACCATCGAAGTCGATCGCGAGACCGCGGAACGAGAGACGGCCCACAAGCTACACCGCGCCAGCCAAGAAATCACGCATGCGATCGGCTTTCTCCGCGATGCCATGCCCGGCGTACAGTGCATGACCGATGTTGCACCGCTCGGGAAGGCGCTTGCGATGCTGGCCGACGCACAGACGAATATTGTTCGCGCCTACCACTTCAAGTCGCCCGCTGCCCACTAGGCTTCGGCGCGTCCCGCTTCTGGATTGCCGCCTGCTGTTCCTTTGGCAATTTGCCGTACAACTCCTCCACATGCTTCGGGTCCGAGATCATCTTCTCGGCGATGTAATTCACGAGCCCAAACAGCACCGCGACCGACTGTGGATCATCGCGAAGATCCAACTCGCCGGGGTGAACCGCGTTGTTGCCGATGACGCGAACGACATCGAGTGCCTGCTGTATCTTGACAGGCAGGCCATTCGCGACGAGTGACTGAATATCGGTGTTGATGTTCTTGCCAGGCTCGCCGAGCACCTTGCACAGTTTTTGGATCGCGAGCCGTAGGAGTGCGGCCGCACCACGTGGAGACATTGACGATATGGCGTCGGCTTCTCGGTAGTCGATGAGAATGTCCGGCGGCAAGTCGGGGTTCGGATGTGGTGCCGTTCCCTTCTGCGGCCAGATCAGAAGCTTCCCATGCCACATCGAGGATTGCCGGCAATACGTGCATTGACACTGCCTGAAATCGCCAACAGACGAACTGTAGTGGTTCTTGCCGATTTGCAGGTTCACGTCGCCCCATTGCTGCTCGGCATAGACGGAGCATATCGGGCAGTGAAACGCCGCTCCATTCCGTGTTGGCGTGATGTATTCCCCAGCGTGCTTCATTTGGACCTCTTGCGCGCTACCACCGTCACCACCACCCGCACAACATCCCCGGCGGGCAGTTTCGCACCTTTGACCGCCCGCACCATCTCCGCCCGCGTCTTCGCTAGGACTGGATGGGGAAACAGCTTCCCTCGCGGCCAGTAGGTCCAGAGTTTCGCAGTGCGCCTCATGCCTTTACCAGTAACCACCCATGAGACTCCTCAAACACATCGCCCGCATCGTCCACAACGCCTTCGACTTCCTCGCTGGCTTCCCGCCGCCGGGCGATCCTTTGTCGCGCAGATGCCACAAGTGCGGAACTCCGGTACGAAGTAGGCCGAGCGGCTATTTCGGCCCGATGTAGACCCGGCATCCCGCCGACACCGCTCCCACGCGATGCCGGCGGGCTTCCCTGCCCGGAGGCTCGAATCCCTTCCAGACGGCATCGCCTGCCCGGTTTACCGAGAGTTTGTCATGGGTTAAACAATTCGGCTGTCGCGAGCGATAAAATTCTGTGAATGTTCGTACGGTTCTTGGTAGGGTCTTCCTCGGCCGATGGTGGCCTTGGAAGGAGACCGCATGCAGATGCTGTTCCAGATGGTCGATGGCGTCCCGGTCCCCTCGCGTGATACCGATGCCGACGGAGTGGCGCGCATCGCCGATGGGGCTAACTGGTTCACGGTCGCGCAGGCTGCTGCGATCGCGGGGAAGCCGGAAGGAGTGCTTGCGGATGCATGGGTGATGGCTTCGATGGAGTGGGCGCCGAAGCCGGACACGCCGGAGAACGTCAGACTTCCGCCGGGTTGCACGGCCGATGACTTGGTGACGCTGCGAGAGACAAAGTATCGGTACCTGTCGCCCGAGCACTTCGCCTACATCATGTCCATCTGCCGCCGAGGAAAGATCAGTCCGTGGGGCAATGCGTTTTGGGTGGAGCTGCTTCCCGATTCGGTGACGGACGACCTCGTGCCCGTCATGCGCATGAAGTTTAACGGGGCGATGAAACTTGCCCACGACACAGGAACATTCGCGGGTTGTGGAGGACGAAAGTTTGAATACGCCGATGATCCGAAGTTGCCGGTGGCGTGCTCCGTCAACATCTACCGGAGATTGCCGGACGGCACGAAAGAAGCGTTCGAGGGGGTTGCGGACTGGGATGAATGCGTGCCTGCGAACATCTCCGATTCGCTTTGGGGAACCAAGCCCCGACTGTGCCTGTACCGTCGAGCGCTGATGGAGGGGTTGCGACTCGGCTTCCCCGAAGTCTTTTCCGGCATCTATCTGGACGACGAGGGCAAACCTGCTGAGACGGATCGGAGCAAGGTCAAGCCGCAGAAGGCGAAAAGAACTCCGATGTTCAGCCAGGAGGATCTGGACTCCCCGAAACTGAAACTGGCGTTTCTTGTGCGGCTGATCGATTACGGTCTTTCCACAGAGCGGAAGCGCGAGCATTTCATTACGGAGATGACGCGGCGATTCCCCGGCTTGCAGGAGTCTGACGCCCCAGCGTTTTGGCGGCAGTCGATCGCGCTGCTCAAGAGCGACCCCGGCACGTGGGGCGCGACAGTGCGGCCGAGCGAAGTTTGCTGAATTTCCCGTCATGTACCAGTTGACTTCTGGCTGTCCCCCGACGGATCTTGTTTCCGTCGGGGGTTTTTCGTGCCGTGCTGCTTCTGAAATTGGGCCATCCGAGCGGCAGCGTCGGAAGCTTCGTCGGCTTGAGCGGGGTGCTGTTTGACGGTGAGTGCGTTGGGGGCAAGCTTCTTCAGCTTATCCCTCAACACTTGAACCTCCATATCCTGCTGGATCTTTATCCAGTGTGACGCGGAGATTTCCGGAACTGCAATCTTTCCGGCTCGAACATCAGCAGCGAGCTTCTCTAATAACTCGGCGTAGTTCTCTCGCAACTCCTCTGGATGCTGTCGCAGGATTGCATGTTGAGCAGCCCGAGGCTGGGCAACAAACCACAAGCTGACTGCGGTCATGACATCCCGCATGTTCATGCCGTAGTTCTTGTCGCACCATTCTTTTAGCGCTGTCAGCCCCGCCGTCATGATTCCGAGGGAAGTCGCCTTCCCAAGATCCATCTTCTCATCGTCAGCCATTTCGACCCGAGTAGAACGCAAATTTTTTTCTATTGCAACCACTATCTGCCTCATGGGTTACGTCAGTCGGTTAGATTTTGCATCAGTTTTCTATTGTATTATCCAAAGTTCTAGGCGATAAAGATTCCTGTCATGAGCACACGCACCGCAAAACGAAAGACGGACCTGACTGCCATCGGCGTTCCTCATTCCACCCACGGCGAGATGAAGAAGTACGCCGATCCCCGCGGGATGAAGCTCCGGTTCCTGGTTCCTCTGGCGTGGGAAGTCTTCAAGTCGGCGACGCCGGAGCAGATTCAACAGGCATCGCAAGAAACGCTGTCGCGGACTTCGCGGGCTCATGCCTGATGTCATGCGGTCGCCGTTCGCCCCTGCCCCTTAGATTTTCCGGCATCTTCTGGAATCGCAATGATCGCCAAGGCAATCGAGAAATTCGACTACCGAGCACTCGACAGCGAGACGCGCGTCGTGGTGCATCAGAAGACGACCGAGATCCGCGACCGGATGAGCCGGGCGGCGCAGGCGGTGGTTGAGATCGGGCAGCGGCTTTTGGACGTGAAGGCGGCGTTGAAGCACGGACAGTTTGGCGACTGGCTTGAGAGAGAGTTTCAGTGGAGTGAGCAGTCGGCAAACAACATGATGTCTGTGGCTCGCACCTTCAAATCCCTAAATTTTGGGGATTTGAAGGTGTCGGCCTCAGCCCTCTACCTCCTCGCATCCCCATCTACTCCTGAAGACATTCGCGCAGAGTTCATTGAGAAAGCCGAAGCCGGCGAAGCCGTTAAGCACGCCGACGTTAGGCACGCCGTCGCCGAGCGTAAGCACTCGCAGGCGGAAGCACCGACGACCTTCGGCACCGTCGATGAAGACGCGCCAAAACGCGAGCCGCCGAAGAAGCACAACCCTGACGACTTCAGCGAGCCGGCGCACGACAAGATTTCAGAGACCAACGCCGTGCTGGGACCGCCGCCGGCAGAGCGCGAGCGGTCCGACCTGGACGACATTAAGTCTCTGCGCCGACTGCTGGCTAATGAGTTTGAACGCTGGCCTGAGAAGCGGCGAGAACTGTTCATCTTGAAGCTCCGCCACTTTGCGGACCAACTTGAAAGGACCGGCTCCCTTCCGTGCTAGTTGAAGGCAAAGGGAAAGTTCCGCCCGCGCCCATCCGTGTCGTGATGACAACGCAAGAGATGCTGTGCATCAACGCTTCGGTTGACACGATCGACCGATACGCAAGCCGGCTGGATTCATGGGGCAAAGGGCTTATCGGTCGCAAGGAAGCAATCGTGGCCGGAAAATGCGGAGAGCACGCAGCCCGAGAAGTTGCGAATCGTGTAACGGGCAAGCGGTTCCCGCCAGTTGATTTCATGGCGCGGAGTTACGGCGACGGTGGCGTTGATCTTCGGTTCGGCAGGGTGTCGGTGCAGGTGAAGACCAGGCGAACCAGCAACACGAATCTGGTTCGAGCAGACCGGCCGATCTGCGGCGATGTCACGGTGTTCTGCTCGTGGAACGGGAAGTTGGACGTTGATGTACTCGGCTGGATTCCGTGCAGGTCGATCCAGTCGATGCCCGTGAAACCGAGTCACCGCGGCGAGTGGGGCAACTATGTGATTGACGACAGGGATCTCCTTCCGATGTGCCGTTTGTGGGCTGAATTGGAATGGCGATGCAGGGAGGCGAGCTAGTGAGTATCTCGATCATTCGGTATCCGGGCAGCAAAGCAAAACTTGTGAGTCAGATTATGTGCCGCTTCCCCGAACAGATGAAAACTCTTCTGTGGTCGTCATCTGGCGACCTGGAATACCGCGAACCGTTCTTCGGGGCCGGCGCTGTTGGGATGGAAGTCATGCAGGCAATTCATCCGAGCGTAAACGTGTGGATCAATGATATTGATCCGAGCATGGCGGCACTGTGGAAGACCGTGCGGCTTAACCCGCGATACCTCATGCGGCGTGCCGGCGAATGGCAACCAACCGTAGAGGCGTTTGACGATTTCAAGCTGCGCGACGGCGCGGGCGACGATGAAGCGGATCTGGCGTTCCGGAAGATCGCATTGCACCGCATGAGTTTTAGCGGCTTCGGCGCGATGGCGGGCGGTCCCATCGGCGGGAAGAAACAGAGCAGTGCCTACAACGTCGGGTGCCGGTGGAACCCACCGGAGTTGCGTAGGAATATCGACAGGGCACACCGGCTGATGTCCTCTTTCCCGCAGTTCCGTATTACCTGCGGTGACTTCGCCCCCATGATCGAGGGGGCAACCGACAAGGTGTTCATCTACCTAGACCCGCCTTACTACGAAAAAGGTGGGCAGCTCTACAAGTTCAACATGATCGACGCGGATCACGTTCGGCTCCGTAACCTGCTGATGGGATGCGACGCGACCTGGCTGTTGAGTTACGACGACCATCCCCGGATTCGCGAGCTGTACGCCGACTGCGTAATCGAGCCGATTTACGCGACCTACACGAACGCGATTCAGTCCGGCGGGAAGCGCCCGAAAAACTCTGAAGTGCTGATCTATCGAAATAAGTAGCCCCTTTCAGGTTCAGTGGGGTCCGGCTCGGAAGGGTCAGCCTAGGCGTGGTGCGGTCGGGTACGGTTGGGTTAGGCATGGTTTGGCCTGCCGTGGATTTAGTTGTTGCATCCACGACAGACGCATTGCAGAAGGGTTCTCATGATCTCTGCAAATCTTAACCACCGAAGCGTCGAACTAGACGACGTTGATGTTGACCACGAAGGGCACGTTTACGGCGCGGTCGCCACCTTTTGGATTGATTCTCCCGAGTGGCAAATCCTCGCCGTCTACCGCGACGACCTCCAGGTCCTCCCCGACTCCCTGCTGACCGCCGCCATCCTGCGTCATCTGGACGGCATGACGGACGACGCCTGGGAGGAGTTTCACGAGGAGCGGCGGGCGCGGCGGGAACGGCACGAGGCGGGCGACCTGAGCAGGGCGTGAACACGGGAAGGACAAGGGCAATGGGCACGAACTTCTACCACGTTGACGGCGACAAGCGGCACCACATCGGCAAGTCGAGTATCGGCTGGACGTTCACCTTCCACGGCGAGGTATCGGCAGACAGCGAACTCGGTCAGGTCGTCAACTATCGCCAGTGGCTCGACCGGCTGGAGGCGTCGGGACACATCGAAAATGAGTACGGCGAAACCGTGACGCTAGATCAGTTCAAGGAAGCAGTGGAGCAGAAGCGCGGCGAGCCAAGAAATCATTGCCTGTACGTCCGCGAGGTGCATCCAAATCGAAGCGACGATTGCTGGCTCGATCCAGACGGCCATTCGTTTACGGAAGGAGAGTTTTCATGACCATCCAACTCCGAATGACGCTCCACTTCCGCCGCGACCAGCGGCTTACGGTGGTCTACGCCAACCATGAAGGCGGGATCGACATCCTAAGCGTGACCTGCAACGGCATCGAGCAGATCGACAACCTGTCGGCGGCGGAACTTTTGCGGCTGACGGATGCGTGCCGGCGGGAGGCGAAGGCGGCGTAAAGGGGACGGATCACAAACAGGACCACGCTACCAACGGCAACGGGTTGGCGCGAGCCGCCCGGCGATAGGGCGGCTTGCAGTAATGCAAGAGCCAAAACACGCCCCCGCTGGTGTCGAAAGGCATCACCGGGGAATTCAAGGGACGAAAGATTCTGGCCCAACCGAGGATGGGCACAACGTAAAAGGCTCGCGACCGCCTGCAAGCAAAGTCGCGAGCCAGAAAGTGAGGACCACATGTTAGCAGCGACCAAGAGCAGAATCGACTGGGAACCCGAAGACCCCGGCACGATCCAGATTATCGAGTCCGGTCACCGCGTCGTCCCCGAGGCGATCGACGTTTCCGCCTCCGTCGGCGGCGGCTGTCCTTCGACGGACATCAAGCGTGCCGGCCCCGCCTGGGTGCTGATCGACTGCGACGTTGACGCCCATTTGCCCGACGGCGATGCGGCCCCCGACGTTCGCGTGCGTCTCGGCGTGGACATCATCGGCGACCGCGCCGTGCCGTGGATTCAGGACTGCCGAAGGATCGACGGGGAGCGCCGGGACGCGACCCTGCCGCCAGAAGTGGTGAAGACGTGCAAGATCGCGGCGCTGCGGATTCAGGGGGCGAAGCTCGTACAGGAAGGGGTTCGATAGTGGCAGCCAAGAAACGAAACCTCGTGACTATCGAAAGCTACCGCGAAGACGGAAGGGTCCGCGGCGGATGCAAGATCAATTTTCAGGCAACGAAGAAAGAGCAGGCACACGCCGTCATTCAACTGACGCGGGCATGGCTCACCGTTGCGGACACCTACGGATTCGCGATCCCCGATTCAGTCGTTAAACCGCTGTCAGAGCATTTCAACGAAATGCAAAAGCAGGTTGATGAGTCGGAAGCCACCGAAGCAGAAGGGAAGGCACCATGAAAGTCTCATCAATCCCCCAACTCATCCGCCGCGACCCCATCCCCGCCCCGCTTCCCCCGCGCCCCGAGCGGCGCGAATGGTGCTGGCGGCAATGGACGATCACGGCGACAGCCGACGCCCCGCTGTGGCTCATCACGATCTGCCCGCCGGGTACACGACTGGGATACCAAGTCGGCACCGCCATGAGCGCCGCCGAGGCCGAGCGTAACGGCCGGGTCGCGGTGGACCGGCGTATCGGGCACGTCTGCCGGAGCCTGGGGCTGACGGACGCGATGCGGCGGGAGACGTTGGACCTACTCGCCGACGCGGGGTTAAGGGCGGTGATGCGATGACTGAGACACCGACACTGATTACCGATCGGCTGCGTGGAGCCATTGGGCAGGTCTACTGGGAGATCGACGACAACCCCCAGTACGACCAAGGCGCAGCTTACGCTTCTAGCGCTGCGATGAAACTTGTTGGCGAGACCGTCGCCCCCCTCGAACGCTCGCACGCGGAACTGCTGCACGAACTGAAGGTGTTCCGCAATGTGCATGGGTCAAACTCTGTGACCGATCGCGCCATCGCCCGCGCCGAAGCACTGAAAGGAACAACGTGACTCACAGACTATCAAAACCGCAACGCATCTGGACCCGCGACAAGGCGCGAACGGCCGCCGAGATCGGCGCGTTTATGGCAAAGGGTCCAGCAGAGGCCGGGGCGTTCTTCAGTAGTGACACCCGCCGGAGTTACTACCGCCCGATGCTCCGCGGGATCATCTGCGGGCCGGAGTTTCCCGACGCCGATCAGGCTTTCGACAAAGCAAAGGAGCATCAGGCCGAATTGCAGAAGAACGCGATCATGCTGGATGAATCTGCCGCCGGCATTGACGACTCCAATATCCGGATGATGGATCTGGCGGAAGAGAATCATCTGACCTACACGCGGGTCGTCCATCTTGGCTCGCTCCTGCCGAACAGCGACACGCCGGATAACCGTGACCACCTGCAAGCCATCCTAGACGACTACGACCGCCTGCCGGTTGAGATCCGAATTAAAGGCTACGAAGACACCACCGGCTCCGACGAGGAGCGGATGGGCGAGTACGCGACGGCACTCTATGACGAGGGGTTATTCGGATTCCTCGTCCAAGCGTCCGTGCCAGTCCCAACCGCGAGAGGCAGCGGAAGTTTCAGCTACTCAAACGGCCATTCGACCTGGGCATGGTTCTACGGCGAGACGTTCGATGAAGCCGCGAAGAAGGCGGCGGCGTGGTGGAAAAACGACATCCTCGGCAGGGCTCGCAAAGCCGCGAAGAAGAAGACGAAATAGGAGGCCACCCGATGACCACCGAAGCTCTCAAGACCTTCCGCGCCTACAGCAACGCCGTGAACGGGAAGCCCCTCCCGCCCCTCGGCCCGCCGCCCCCGCGATTCCGCGTCGAGCCGGACACAGAGGACGGATGGTTCAACGTGCTGGACCACCAAGCGGACAAAGGTTCGCCACCGTTGATCCACGTTCAGCATCGGCACCTGGCCGAAGCGTACGCCGAAAAACGCAACGCCATTCACGAGCGGGACCACGGCGAGCAGCACCGGATGCCGCGGCGGATGGACGTGCTCGACTTCCCCTTGGCGGAGAGTGACCGATGAAACCATCAGAAGAATTCATTACCGCGATCTGTGATTCCGGCTCGCCCGTTATCGACTGCGGGTTCTGCGGGAAGGTTCATTTCGCCACCGGCTCGCACCATTGCCTCAAAGAAGACGAGTTGGCGGATTTGCGAAAGAAGGCCGAGGCGGAGCCGACGAAGTACATCGAAGACTCATCCAATGACTCTGTCAGATGGGGCTATCTGGACGGAAGGCAAGCCGTCTGGAACTGCTGCGGCGAAACACTGGCACGCTACGAGCGATGGCTGATCTCGCACCAGCAGAAGATCGTTGATTTCTACAAGGCATTTGCCAGCAGACTTCGGGCAGAGGCTTCCCATTCTGAACGGATGATTGACTCCCTATAAGCAGGCAAGAGGTGCCGCATGATGACCGTCAAACAAGTTATCCAGCACTTCGCCGGCACGCGCCCGAACTTCATGTATCACGCCTTCCCGCCAAACAGGGACGGACGGGTACGCGGTTGGGTCGAGGTGACGCCGCGACTGTACCGCCGGCTGATCCGGTGGGCGGCGCGGCATGACGGGTGGATGCTGATGTATCGGCGGATGTGACGACCGAACCCGCTTCCCGGCCAAAACCTTGCCTCGGCTCCACGGAGCGGATGGCCGGCGGCGGACAATCGACCCGGCTGATGTCGAAAGGCATCGACCGGGAATCGCCGGGGTAGCCGGCAGAAGGAGATGGACAGATGGGTACTCGAAAGCAACACATGGTCACGTTCGTCAGTCCCGGAACGTTTTTTCCGGAGTCCACCACGAAGCCTATCGAGGAGTGGAACACGGCGACGGCGTGCGAGATGGCGAAGGATGTGAAGGAGCGATACGGCGCAACGCCGTACGCGTTTGTGTTCACGACTCAGATCGTTTCTGGCCCCGTGCCCGATGGTGAAGGCGGCACCTTGGACGTTCAGCCGAAAGAAGTTGCCCGCTCTGGAAACTACTTCCTCGGCGGCACTGTTCTTTCCTACGACGACATCAAGGACCGAAAGGACATGGGCCAGGCGCCAGTCAATGCGCGGTGCAATGGGTTCTGGTTCATGATCGAGAACAAGAACTCCTATCGGTCGATCCTGCCGTTTGAGGAAGGCGATTGCGTCGTCAACCAAGACGGCAAGGTGGTCGAGCGGGGAGACTCGCACGAGCGGAAGAAGTACCGCAAGAAGATGGACGCCGTACGAGATCAACTGTGACACACGGACTCGCCTCCGCCGCAACTGACCCCGGCCGGCGCGGGAATGGAGAGACGACCGATGAAAAAGCTATACGCAGAACGCGACCCCGAAGCGCTGGATGTTGCAGGCGGGTTCTACGGCCGGCACGTCTCCGCGATGACCGCCGAGGGGCTGCATGAGAAGGCCGACATTGCCGCCGAACTGGCGTACCGCGACATGCTCCTCGCCGCCGAGCGCGAGCGCTCCGCCCGGCTGGCGCGGGTGGCACGGGCGGCAAAAGCTCGTCACGGAGTTCGAGAAATCGACCCCGACTACTACGCGAGACTGAACGAGTACCACGCCGCCCTTTCCGCCGCCGCGGCCGATCTGGAGGTGACGAAGTGAAGATCAACATTGCGGAACTGGAAAGGTGCAGCCTTGGATCGTCGCCGGCAGTCCTTGCCCTCATCCGGCTGGCGAAGGCGGCGGCAGAAGATTTGAAATGTCGCGGCAAGGCAGAGAACTACGAGCGATGGGCAATTGCGGCCTCGCGATCGAAGATCGAACTACTTGCCGCCCTCGCCGCCTTCGACTTCGGAGACGCAAATGGAAACTGACCTGGACGAACTGGAACGGCTGGAAAAAGCGGCCACGCCGCGACCGTGGAGCAACGCCGATTGGCGGCAAGATGACGGGCCGCGTCCAGTGACCGTACAGAGCCGAGGCGAGCCTTCGACATCATGGCCAGGCGGTTTCGAGATGCACATGGTTAGCGACGGGCTGGACTCCTCATTCAGCGTTGAACAGGCAATTGCGGATGCCGCATTTATTGCTGCCGCCCGTAACTCCCTTCCCGCCCTCATCGCCGAACTCCGCGTCCTGCGGAAACTGCGGGAGGCGGCGGAGGCGAACGAGCGGCGCGTGCGGTCGATACTGGCGTCCGATTCGACATTCACACTGTCGCGGGAGATGCAGGCCGAGTTTGACGCCCTTGCCGCCTGTCGGGCGGGGAAGTGAGGAACGATGTGGAACTGGAAGAGATTCGGAGACGAGCGGCCATACCCCGGCGAGTACGTGCTGGTCTACCGAAAGGAGACAAGTCCCGTAGCGATGGACGCCATAAAGAAGCTGGCTTACCGCGGCACCGACAACTGCTGGGATGCATCGACGTGGATGAAGCCACTTCCGGCGCTGCCCGACGACCTCTGGTGCGAAATCCAATGGCCAGACACGACACAAACGGCATGACGCCGGTCCCGCGCGTCACGGTGGACGGCGCGGGCGAAACAACGAGGTGAAGAGATGGCGAAGCGAACAGTAGCTCCAGGCGACGTAATCCCCGTCAAGGTCGATGGAAAGAAGTACGACACGATCATCGATGCGGATGGCGTGCAGCGGTTCGTTCAGAACGACGTCATCCGCCGAATCGTGGATCTCGGATGGGTGAACCTGAACAATCTGGCAGAGAACTATCACGGACAAGGCGGAATCAGTCAGCGCGACTATGCCGAGTTCAACATGATGCTCGGCTACAGCATGTGTGGGTTCTCTGAACTGTCTGCGTTCGAGGATATGGAAATCGAGAATCCGCTTCGGGACTGACACGTGAGGGAACGCGATGGGCGAGATGACAGACAGACTCTCATACAACCAGCAGGACGCGGCGCAGGTAATCGGCGTCTCGACCGCGACCCTTCGCCGGTGGACGGAGAAGGGCATCGTGGCCGTGACGAAGATCGGCGGGAAGGTGTTGTATTCGCGGGCGGAACTGGAGCGGGTTACTTCGCCGGCTTCTTCGGTTTCGCGAGTGCCAGGGGCCGTCCAAGCGTCGTAGCCAACTTTTCGGCGGTGTCTACAGACAGCCCGCGGCGTCCGGACATGAAAGCAGAAAAGGTGACAGGATGGATGCCAGCAGAAATTGCGATGCGACGGTCGGCACGGCCGTCAGACCGCACAAGCTGGCGAAGCTCCTCAAGGATTGGCATGACATCGAACATACAGCAGATTCTATCCCGTTGGGAATCGTAGTCAATTGGCTATGAAAGCCACTTGACTTACTATAAGTCAATCGGCTAAGATGTGGGCATGAACGCAAAGCCATACCGAATCGTTGCCCGACCCTTCGGCCGTCCGATGTATCCGACGACCGTTAACACCGGCTGCGGGTTCACCGACCGAACCAACGAAGCAACCGTGTTCGACGCCACGAACGAGCCGGAATCGGCACGTCAGACGCGGTGCAAATACTTCGCGGGCGTGCTGGCGTCGGTGGGCATGAAGGCGGCTGCTGAGGTGGAGTACGTCTGATGTCCCGAGCCCTCTACAACGAATTCGACCCGCAGAAAGCCGCGTGGCTGCGCGAGTTGATCCGCGAAGGGCTGATCGCGCCGGGGGATGTGGACGAGCGAAGCATTACAGAGGTTCAACCAGATGACCTTAACGGCTACACGCAAGTCCACTTCTTCGCCGGTATCGGCGGATGGTCCCATGCTCTTCGATTGGCTGGATGGCCCGACGAGCGTAAAGCCGTTACCGCCTCCTGCCCCTGCCCTCCCTTCTCTGCTGCCGGAAAAAAGAAAGCCTGCCCCGGATGCGGTGCTGTCCGTCCTGTGCCGTGCCCTAGACGAACAGGCTACTTCATTTGCAGCGAGTGCGAGCACGCTTGGTTTGCAGATGAACGCCACCTTTGGCCGGAACTCTGGCGAATCCTCTCAGGACTCAAACTCCGCAACCGACCGGCTCCAATCGTCTTTGGAGAGCAGGTGGCGAGTAACGACGGACTTATCTGGCTCGCCGGAGTACGCGCTGGCTTGGAAATGTGTGGCTATGCCGTTGGGGCCGTCGATTCTCCGGCTGCTGGCGTCTCAGCGCCGCACAAACGCCAGCGAATCTTCTGGCTGGCCGACGCCGAACGCGGGACCACAGAACGACACGGATACGAAGTGGCAGGAGCGGAGGCAGGAATGCCAGGCTCGCCACGGAAACAACGGATTCGGGTTGACGTTGGGAATGGCTGCGCAGTTGGCGGGATTCCCGACGCCGAATACGGACGACAGGCCGAGCAAGAACCACGGACGGAATCTAGGGCACAAGGCCGAGGAGTGGTTCGCGGGATGGTGCAGCCCGGCGGCGCGGGACTACAAGGACTCGCCGGGGATGGCGACGGTCGGAGTGAACCCGGACGGCTCGCTGCGCAATCGGATGGATCAACTCCCGCGACAGGCTTTGCTGGTTGGCGAGATGCCTACTGGCACTACTGCCAAGACGGGAAGTACAGGCGCACGCCCCTTGAACCCGCGCTTTTCCCTTTGGCTGATGGGATACCCGGCCGCGTGGTCCTCCTGCGGGGAGCGGGTGATGCAATCGTTCCGGAAGTCGCGGCGGCGTTCATCAAAACGTACAGCGATGTAATCTAATGGCCACCCTCTCCAAGACATCCTCCGGCGCGTACGTCATCCAGTACGCCAACGCGCACCGGCCTGGCCGGCGATCGACGCTGCACCTGGGCAAGGTGGCGAAGAAGACGGCGGAAGTCGCACGCTCGCATATCGAGCACCTACTGACATCTCGCCGGTTCGCCGCGCCGATCCCGCTTCCCACTTCGCAATGGCTGGCCGACATCGACCCGAAGTTGCACCAGAAGATCGCAGACGCCGGCCTTGCCGCGCCGCGGGTTCCGGTTGAATCGGTCGGAATCAAGACCCGGTACGACGAATACCTGGGCCGACGTAAGAACGCCGAGCCAAGCACGCTGAAGAATCATCGGCAGACACGTGAAGTTATGATTGCGTTCTTCAGTGATGACCGTGACCCGCGGACCATCACAGCCGGCGAGGCGCGGGACTGGCAACGCAAACTTGAAGAGTCTTACAGCCCATCAACGGTGACGGGGTTCGTCGTCAAGGCGACCGCGTTCGCCGCGGACCTGATGAGCCGAAACCAGATGGAGTCCAACCCGTTCGCCGGCCTGCCCCGTACGTCAATGGTGAACGACGAGGAGAGCCGCTACGTCCCGGTGGAGGAGGTAACGAAGGTCATCGATGCCTGCCCGAATGTGGAGTGGCAGTTGGTGTTCGCCCTTGCCCGTCATGGCGGGCTGCGGATGCCAAGTGAATCGGATCAACTCCGATGGTCGGATATCGACTGGGCGAATGGGCGCATCACGGTTCGCAGCCCGAAGACTGCTCACCAAGGGAAGTCGCAACGGACGATCCCGCTCTTTCCTGCGCTCCGGCCATTCCTGGAACTGGCGCGGTCATTGGCGGCGGGGGAGTACGTCATGGGCCGGCTGCGCGGGAAGCGGCTGGCGTCTCAAGGCGCACGGATCGTGTGCCGCGCCGGCCTAGTCCCGTGGCCGCGCCTCTACAAGAACCTTCGGGCATCGTGCGAAACAGACCTCGCCACTCGCTACCCGCTCCACGTCGCGTGTGCCTGGATCGGTAACAGCAAGGCTGTCGCACAGAAGCACTACCTCATGACCCACGATGGCCACTTCGCCAATGCGCTGCAAAATGCGCTGCGCTCACCGTCGCTCACCACCGCTCAGGAACCTAACCACATGCCAGAAACGCCATTAGAAAGCGGGGAAAGCAGAAAGGGCGGCCCCTCCGCAAGAGCCGCCCTCAAAAGTTCAAATTTACTTCCGCATCGTGATCAGGCGTTGATCGCCGTGATCTTGATCGCGGTGTACTGCTGGCGGTGGCCCTTGTGCTTGCGGTAGCCCTTGCGGCGCTTGTAGGTGAAGATGTCGATCTTCTTGCCCTGCACGTCGCCGATGACTTCCGCGGTCACCGTCGCGCCGGCGACGGTCGGCTGGCCGACCTTCGTCTCGCCCGCACCGCCGACCAGGAGGACCCGGTCGAACGTGATGGTGGTGGTCCCTTCCTCAACGGCCCGGTCCACATTCAGGGTATCGCCGGCCGTGACTTTGTGCTGACGGCCGCCCTCATCGATGATCGCGTACATGACGTCTCCGAATCGCTCTGCGTGATGAACTGCCAGTCTAAACTGCACTGGACGCCCGCCCCCGGCGACGATTCGCCCGAGCGGGTGGAGCATTGTTACGAGACGCACCGATTTGTCAAGCCGATCGGAACCGAAAAGTCAGCCGGCGCAGGCCTGATCTGCGTCGAACCTGCCTTCCGGATCAGCAGGGTAACTCCATGTTATCAAAGAACATCGCGGCATTGCCCAGGCAACACCCGCGGCGGGAGCCGCTGGGGTCCCGTCGCTGAAGAACCGACTCCTATTTATTCGAGTCGGGCTCCCCATTTGCCGGCCCTCGCAGGAACTTGGTCAACCGCACCTCATTCCCCGACTCGTTGTATTCCACCTTATCCACCATCCCCTTCGCGATCATGATCCCGAACCCGCCGTCGCGGAGGCCCATCTTCCCGCGCACGTCCATGTGGCTGACTGGATCATCCTCATTCGCCGCGTGCGGCACGTTCTTCGGGTTGAACCCCTGTCCCTGGTCCGTCACCACAAACTTCACCTCGTCGGCCGTCAGTTCATAGCTGATGCTGACCGGCAATTCCTTGCGATAGCGGTTTCCCCACTCCATCGCGTTGCTCACCATCTCCATCGCCGCGTACCGGATCCGGCCGATCTCTTCTTCCGACAACGGCGTCAGCCGAAACAGCTCGCTCAGCAGGTCGTTCAACTGCTCGCGTAGCCGCGAGTCGCTCTCCATCTGAAGCTGCACCTTCGACAGCAACTTCCCGTTCTCCATCGACCGGCGATGATCCAGCGTGTCCCGCAACTCCTTCAGGAGCCGTGACGGATCGAACGGCTTGGTCAGATATCGATCCGCCCCAACCTTCAGCCCGTGCCGGCGGCTCTCCGCGCCGTCGAGCGCAGTCAGCATTAAAATCGGAATGAGGTTCGTCTCTCGCTTGAACTTCAGCGTCCGACAGACCTGGAATCCGTCCATTTCCGGGATCATGACGTCAAGAATCACCGCTTCCACGGGCTCCTGCGTCACCTTCCGCACCGCAGACGCCCCGTCTGCCACCCAGTCCGGCCGATATCCCTGCGTCGTCAGCAATTCACTCAACAACTCCCCCAGATCCGGATCGTCCTCGACGATCAGGATGCGCTCGGCGGGCGTAGGAGGCGTTTGACCCATTTGCAAAAGAATCCGCTCCGACAGCGAGGAACCCCGTTCCTTCGACCGATTGTAATCTGTCCGACCGATTCAGGGGAGCACTTCCTTTCCGCCACATCGAGATTCGTGGTCGGACGAATACGGATCACCGCTCCCCCAGGAACCTGACAAACTGCTCCGCCGGCCCGGCGAGGGCTTCTCCCTTTCGACTCAACACGCCGGACCGGATCGCCCGGATGCCGGCCATCGGGCGGGCCATCACCTTTCTCCCACGCAGCACGCTGCCGTCCGGCATGAGGGGAACGATCGACACGCCGAGCCCCGATTCGACCATGCGGACGATGATCTCGGTGTTGGTCGTCTCAACCGCCACCGTCGGCGAGACGCCGGCTTCGTGGAACGCGTCGACGACATGCTGCCGCCCGGTCGATCCGCGCTCGAAGAGGATGAGCGGCACCTCCGCGAGATCGGCCAGCCGCACGCGCCGGCGTTTCAGTAGCGGATGGCCCGGCGGCGCGATCAGGCTCCAGTCCAGCGAGAAGAGTTCCCGAAATTCCAGATCCGCCGACGGCTCATACGGCGCCGCGACGCCGAACGCGATCTCCGGGTTGTTCAGCAGTTCCTCTTCGACTTCCCGCTCGGTCCTGCACCCCAGCCGTATCTGCACGTGCGGCTGCTCCGCCCGGAACCGCCGAACCGCACCGATCAGGTGATAGAGAATCAAGTATTGCGTCGCCACCACATGCACCTCCCGCCGGCGTGGCTCCGACGCGAACAGCTCCCGCAAATCCTCCGCCCGCTCCAGGAACGCGACCGCATGCGGCAAAAACTTCTGCCCCGCCGGCGTGAGCGGCGTACTCCGCCGCGCCCCGCGCGCCTTCCGATAAAGCTCCACCCCCAGCCGCTCCTCCAAAGAAAGCAGCCGATTCCGCACACCCTGCTCGGTAATCAGCAATCCGTCCGCCGCCTTCCGCAAAGACCCCGCCCGCGCCAACTCCACAAACGCCGCGATCTGGTCGGTGGATAAGGAAGGGAGGTCGTCCGGCATGGTTGCTCATCCTACCTGCGCCGCCGCCATACAATCGCATCCGAACGCCTTATGTCGTCTTCCGTCCGGGAAATGCAAAACGAAAAACAGGCAATGAAAAATGCAAAACCGGAGCGTGAGCATTTTGCACTTTTCATTGCCTGTTTTTCATTTTTCATTTCCCTCTCCGATAAGCTCCCCGCCGGCCCTCATCCCATTCCGCATCTGCGCCAGGATCGGATCGCACTCGTGAATCCTACCTCTTCCTGACCAACGATGGCCGCTTTCAGACGGTGAGTGCCCCTCTGCAGGTGTTGCTGCTGCCAGACGTGTCGCCCATTAGTGCCTCCGATAGGAACAGCGCGACCGTTCCACAGGCACTAAAGTGCTCATGCCGGCGGGTGGGATCGGCATCAACAGACGTTCTGTACGACTTGCGAAGAGAACCACTGAGGCTGACGAACGCCGGGCTGTCCGGATCCAAGGGTTCGAGACGACAGAGTGCATTCGGTCATGATCGTGCTCCGAGCCAGCAGGCAAGTCGGTCGCGGCTCGGACGTCTCAATTGCTCGAGTGTCTCGACCGCTTGGCGATGCACAGGTCGACGACGACCGTGCAGGCGAGGATGAGCACATCGTCCTCGCCGGCGGCGATGTCGACGCCATAGGTGTCGGCCCAGGTGAACCAGCGTTTGGAGACGCCGGCGATGGGTTGGCCGGCGCGGACGAACTGGTATTCGTGATCCCAGAAATCCCCGGCGATCTCCAGGTCGTCGGCGGTGGGGCCGTCGGCGGTCATGTCGACAGTGAAGCGGTCCTTGAAGAACGTCCACCGCTTCTTCACCACCGTCGGCTGGCCGGTCGACGCGTGATGCAGCTCATAGGTCGGCCCCCAGGAGAAGACCTTTTCCTGGATAAAGACCAGTTCCCGCCCGGCGGTGTCGCAGAAGGAGAGCTTGTCGCCGAAACTGAACGCCTTGCCGCGGATAATGAAGCGGTCAACGCCGGCTTCATCCTTGACGATGAAGTTGTCGGCCCAGGACCAGATCTTCTGTTTCATCTCGTAGCGCATCTTGACCTCCCTTTGTGATGGCGCGAGTCGCACCGCGGTGTTCCGGGGTGCGACCACCACGACCAAGCCCGCCGCGCCGCGGCGACGAATTTAGCCCCCTTGGTGGTAGTGGGGGTCGTGATCAATTGGCCATCAACGGATGGCGGCGTTCTTTCAACGGCAACGCGGTGCGAGACCCGCTGAGCGCCGCCCAATGCACCGCCATCACCATCTCCAGCGCCTTGGCGGCGTTGGCGCCGCTGCAGGTCGGCTCGCGATTCTCTCGGACGGCGGCGACCAGATCTTCGGCCACTCGACGGTTCGCGAGCGTCGTGGACTGCTCGGCTTTCGTCGCTTTCACAGACGCGTCATCCGGCAGGGGCGCCCACGTATCGGCGCGGCCGGCGTCGGTCCAGGGCGTGATCCCGCGGAACATCACGCGCGGCCAGATGTCGTTCAGGATGCGGGCGGTCCCCTTGCTGCCGATCAGTTCCAGACCCCACCAGCCGGAGTGGTCTTTCTGACGGGCGCGGCTCGTGAATGTCGCAATCACGCTGCTGGGGAACGCGAGCGTCGCGAAGATCTCGTCGCCGGCGACGGGGCCGATCTGTTCCTTGACCGTGCGGGCGTCGGCGACGGTGATGTCGCGGCCTTTGTCGAGCACGCGCGAGGTCACCCACTGCGGCTCGCCCGCGAACAGGCGCATCAGGTCGAAGAGGTGGACGCCGAGGACGAGCAGGTCTTCGCCGCCGGCGCGGGCGTCCATCTTGCCGTAGGCGTTCATTTGCAGAAGGTCGCCGATCAGGCCGGCGTCGAATTTTGATTTGAGGTGAGTCACGGCCGGCTGCAGCCGCATCTGATGCGCGACGGCGATCTTTCGGTTGGTCTTCTTCGCCGCGGCGAGGATGTCGTCGGCTTCGGCGCAAGTGACGGTGATCGGCTTCTCCATGTAGAGATGCGCCCCGGCCGCGATGGCGGCGAGGGCCATGTCGCGGTGCTCCTCACTCCAGCGCGGCGCGATGCTGACGAGGTTCGGCTTCTCCTTGGCCAGCATCTCGCGATAGTCGGCGTACTGCCGCGCGGCCTTGTTCCGAGCGACCGCTTTGGCCCGTCCCGCTTCATCCGGATCGGCAACCGCGACGATCGTCACGCCGGGGATGTCGTTAAAACAAATGTCCATCCCGTGGCCGTAGTCACCCCGGCCGGTGTGGCCGATGATCGCGGCGGTGAGCGGAGCGTCGGCCTCCGCGGCGCGGGCGTCGGTTCGCAGCAGCATCGTCGTGGCCAGCCCCGCGCTGGCAGCCAGGAAATCGCGGCGGTTCATTCCATTTCTCCGTTGGCCGAGACCACAGATGTACAACCCGAAATATACATCCACAGATGCACACAGATGACCGCAGATGCAGAAGATCAATTCTTCATCTGTGTGGATCTGTGTTCATCTGTGGACCACTCTGCATTCCCCTGGCGACGGGAGTTCATCTGTGGACGAAGGTTCGAAGGTTCATCGATGGCTGTCCGCCACCAATGACTGCATGATCCGCTCGTAACTCGCCTGACGCCATGGCGGTGCGGTGCCCGCGGCGATGTCGGGGAAGTGATCGATCAGGTTCTCGGTCGTCACGCCCCAGAGCCCGAAGAGTTTTACACCCGGCGTATCCACCACCGCTCCACCCACGTCCAGCGGATATCGGCGGGCGGACGTGGTGGTATGCCGGCCCTTGTCGTGGAACCCGCTGATGGCGCCGATCCGCAGGTCGATGCTCGGCTGGATCGCGCGAATCAGGCTGCTCTTGCCGACGCCGCTGTGGCCGGCCAAGACCGTCACCTGATCTTTGAGCGCGGCCCGCAACGCATCGAGCCCCAGTCCGGCGCTCACGCTGGTGCGAATCGTGGGGATATCCATCGTGCCGTAATGCGCCAGCACCGCATCTGCTTCCACCAGATCTTTCGGCGGGTTGCCGGCTTCGTCTGCCGCCTCGACGAGGTCCATCTTGTTCAGGCAAATGATCGGCGAAAGCCCGCCGGAACGGGCGGCGACAATCATCCGATCGACCAGACCCCATTTGACGTTCGGATACCGCAGGCTCGCGACGATCAGCATCTGCTTCGCGTTGGCGACGATCGGGTGCTGGACGATTGCCTTGAAGCTGTCGGACCGCGTCAGCACGGTCTCGCGCGGCAGAATTTGCTCAATGATTCCGTCCGGCGGCGCCTTCTGGTCCCCACTCTGTTTGCCGGCGTCATCCCGCCGCGTCACATCCTGAAACCGGACCCGGTCGCCGACGACCACCTGCGTGTCGCTCAGCTTCATCATGGTCTTGCGGAGGACACACTGATACGAGATCCCCGCGTGGATGACATCACTGAAGAGCGAATGAACCTGAACGACCTCGCCGATGGGGAGGGTTGTCAGATCAATGCCCGATTCTTCGTCGGCGCGGAGCTGGGCCGTTCGCAGGATCTTGTCCTGCTGCAGCGTTTTGTTGCGCGGCTTGAACTGCTCGCCGGCTTCGACGCGATCCTCGTCCAGTCCGCCACTTAAGTAGCGACTGGTCAGGTCTTTCTCGCGCGGCGATTTTTTGGGTTTTCCTCGCATTCAGGCCCGGCGGTCCTGCCCTCATCCGTCGCCACATTGGCGTCCTTTGGACCGCACCGGCGAAGATGGTTATAATCGAAAGTCCCTTACGAGGTGCAGTGCCGATGTCCGCGGTCCAGAGTCCGCCGATTCTTCCCGTTTCCAAGGATCCGGGGAAGGCTGCGCAATCATCAGAACCTCAGCCCCGCAAATGGACACGCGACGAATACTATCAGGCGGCGGCGATGGGGTGGTTCCGAGGGAAACGCGTGGTGCTGCTCGCTGGGGAGGCTATCGAGATGCCGGCTCAAGGCAATTGGCACTGCATTTCACTTGAGAAATCCGAGCGGATATTACGGCGAATCTTCCCCGAAGAGCAGTATTGGGTCCGCGGCCAGAACCCATTGGATCTGCCAGACGGTTCTTCGGATCCCGAGCCGGATCTGGCGGTCGTGGCAGGATCGCCGGATGACTTCAAGCAGCATCCGTCGACAGCACTGCTGATCGTGGAAGTGAGTGATTCGTCATTGCGCCTGGATCGTCGAAAAGCCTCGGCCTATGCGGCTGCCGGGGTCGCGGATTATTGGATCGTCAACCTGTCAGATCATGTAGTCGAGGTGTATCGCGATCCAATCGTTGATGCAACGGCCGAGTTTGGAATGCGGTATGGATCGGTTTCAACCCTGAAGCCCGGAGCAACGATCATTCCCATTGCTGCCCCGCAGGTCGCCGTGAACGTGGCGGACCTTCTCCCCGCCCAGCCGGCGGGGAACCGTTTTTAGTTCAGTCGTTCGAGTGGTGAGCTGGAACGAAACAGGAAGCAGTCACCGGGTCATCTGATCCCGGCTACGGAGATTCCCTTGGCGGTATCGCTCGAACAGTTCGAAGAGTACGAGAAGAAGGAAAAGTGCGGTCTGTTCGGCGTCTGGGGGCCGCCGGATGCGTCGCAGATCGTCTACGCCGGGCTGTTCGCCCAGCAGCATCGCGGCCAGGAGTCGGCGGGCATCGCCGTCACCAACGGCACCGAACTCCAGGGCCATACCGGCATGGGACTCGTCAGCCAGGTGTTCACCCAGCGGCTGCTGCGTGAAGAACTGGCCGGGCATGCCGCGATCGGGCATGTCCGCTATTCGACGACCGGGTCCAGCAAGTTGTGCAACGCACAGCCGCTGATGCGCGAGTTCGCGATGGGCCCGGTCGCGGTGGCGCACAACGGGAACCTGATCAACGCCAACCTGCTCCGCCGGGAATACGAAGCCCACGGGCATATCTTCCAGAGCACGACCGATACCGAGATCATCGTCCACCTGCTGGCCAAGCCGAGCCATGCCAGCAAGGCCGATCCACTGCCGCACGTGCTGAAGCACCTGCAGGGCGCCTTCAGCCTGCTGTTTCTCTTCCCCAACCGCATTGAGGCCGTGCGCGATCCCTGGGGCATCCGCCCGCTGGTGCTCGGCAAGACTGCCGCCGGCCACTGGTGCGTCGCGAGTGAGACGTGTGCCTTCGACGCGATCGGTGCGGAATTCGTCCGCGAGGTCGAGCCCGGCGAGATTGTCCGGATCGACGAAAACGGCATCAGCAGCCGTCGGTACGACACGCCGGCCCGCGAGAAGGCCCACTGCTGTTTCGAGCACGTCTACTTCGCCAACCCCGCCAGCCGCATTTTCGGACAGAACGTCCACATCGCCCGCGAAGCGATGGGCCGGCAACTGGCGCGGGAAGCGCCGGTCGTCGCCGATTTCGTCATGCCGATGCCCGACTCCGGCAGGTCTGCCGCGCTCGGATTCGCGCGGGAGAGTGGGATCCTTTTCGAAGAAGGGATCGTCCCCAACCGTTTCGTCGGCCGAACCTTTATCCTGCCCGGCCAGGCCCAGCGCGACCGGGCCGTCGCGATGAAGCTGAACATCATCCCGGACGTGGTCGAGGGGAAGAAGGTCGTCATCGTGGAAGACTCGGTCGTCCGCGGCACGACGACGAGATCGAAGATGCGTGCGCTCCGCAACGCCGGTGCGAAGGAGATCCACATGCGGGTCTCCTGCCCGCCGATCCGTCATCCCTGCTTCTACGGGATCGATTTCCCGACGAGCGAAGAGCTGATCGCCCACAATCGCACGGTCAAGGAAATCGCCGATTTCCTCGAGGTGGACAGCCTGGCCTACCTGTCGCTGGAAGGTCTGCTGAGCTGCATGAAGCACGGCCCGGAGAACTACTGCACCGCGTGCTGGAGCGGAAAGTACAAGATCCCGATCGACCAGCCGCAGACGAAGTTCAGCTTCGAACGCGATCAGTTGAAGATGTTCGAGACGGTGTGACGACGCGAGCGTTCAAAGCGCGCGTTGTGCCTGGAAAGAGAACAAACCACAGAGGCACAGAGGCCGCCTTCGTCTGCTCATGCCGGCCGGCAAATTCGCACCTCAGCTTTGAAGTGCAATTTGCCGACGGGCCTGGCAGGACAAGGCGGCCTCTGTGCCTCTGTGGTTTTTCCTATCTCACGGCCTGGCGATCAGTCCGGAGAACAAGCAGCGGCATGACCGGCGGGAGCACCGTTCGATGCGGCATTGGGATCAGCGCGTTCTCACGCCACAACCGCATCGGCCTCGATCTCGATCTGTGCGTCGGCGTCGATGAGTTTGGCGACTTCGATGATGCTCGTCGCCGGGCGGATGTCCTTGAACACTTCGCCGTGCACGCGGGCGACTTCTTCCCACTTGCTGACGTCCGTGACGAACATCCGCGTGCGGATGACCTGGTCGATCTTCCCGCCGAGCGCTTCGATCGCGGCCTGGATGATCTGCAGAGACCTGCGGGTCTGGTCGCCGAGGGACGGGGAGTAGGTTCCGTCAGCGCCGACGCCCACGGTCCCCGTGACGGCGATGATGTTCCCGCTCCGCACCGCGCGGGAATAGCCCATGATCGGCTCCCACTTCGACCCGCTGCTGGCGGTCTTTCGTCCGGCCCGGTCGGTGACGGTGATGTTGACGTTGTTTGCCATAGTTGCTGCCTCCTGTGAGGGGGCACATGCTATGCGCTGCGGGAGGAGGTGCAAGGAGTGGAAATTCCGAATTCCGAATTGGCAGATGAAATCCGAAATCCGAAGCACGAAATTCGAAACAAAAGGAAAATCAGAAAGGACCGCAAAATCCAAAACGCCAGACCTCATGACATCGGGCATTTCGGATTTGGATTTACCTTTTTGTATTTGTTTCGGATTTCGTTCGGAAATCGGAACTTCACTTCCCAACCGGATGTTCCTTCAGATCCTGCTCCACCTCATCCAGCGCCAGCACGATGTACGAGGTCGCGAGAATCGGGTTGTGTTCCATCCAGCTCTTCTCGCCGACCCAGCTCGCGTCTTCCTTCTGGAGCAGTGCGATCTTCTTCACCAGCTCTTCGCGCCAGTCGTGCTTCACGCCTTTGGGGTCGGTGATGATCGGCTCGCCGTACGCGTGGAGGGCACGGGCCATGGTCAGGTAGTAGTAGTACATCCCGGCCTTGGCCTTGTCTTCGCCGGCCAGGCGCATGCCGGGGTTTTCTTCGACGCTGAAGTTCTTGGTGATCCATCCCCACGCCGCCTTCACGCGCGGGTCGTCCTTCGTCAGGCCGGCGTAGACCATCGACTTCAGGCCGGCGTAGGTCATCAGGCCGTAGCTGCGGAGCTGGCGTTTGCCGTCGGGGCCGACGAACTCGCCGGCGTTGGAGTTGCCGCCGTCGGCGGGGGTGTAGATGAAGCCGCCGTCGTCGCCGGCCCAGGGCTGGTCGTTTGACTCGCTGCGGTTCTGCGTGCGTTGGATGAACTTCAGCGCGTTCTGATACGCCGGGTCGTCCGGCTTCAGGCCGGCATCATGCAGCGCCTCGACGAACATCTGCGTGTTGGAGAGGTCGGGCCGCTGGTTGCCGCCGTAGTTCGTCCCGCCGAACCAGTTGCTCTTCTCGGTGATCGGGCCGACCTTCGCGTTCTGCGTCTTGTCGGTGATCTGCAGACCTTTGAGGAATCCCACCGCCCGATCCATCGCCTGCTTCGCCTCCGGCTGCGGCAACGCCGACAGCGCGCTGATCGCGATGGCGGTGTTGTAATTGGCCAGCATCCCGTTGTAGATCCCGCCGTCCGGCTGCTGGTCCTTCAGCAGTTTCGCCAGCCCCTTCTTCACCGACTCGTCCTCAGCTCCTCGGCGTCGCGCGACCGCCCGGAGCGCCAGCGCCGTGATGCCCGGCGGGTCCTGCTTCCCCTGCCACCCGCCGTCCTCGTTCTGCTTCGACTTCAGGTACATCGCGCCCTGGTCGGCGAGCGCCCTGGCCCGGTCGGCAACAGGCGCCTCCGAGGCCGGAGCGCCCGCCGGCGCGGGATCGGCTGCGAATAATGGGATCGCACTGTACGCTGCCAGCGAGAGCGCGGATCCGAGCAGGAGGACGGTGAAATGCTTCATGGGGACCTCGTGGAATGACTCGGTCGATGTTTGACGATTGCGACGGCAGAGGTTAGCCGCAACGCGAAGCGGTACGCCGCGCAGCGGAGCGTTTGAATGCCTGCAGGGCAGCAATCTCGGGAAAATGCAGATTCGTCGCAGACCCACGCGCTCCGCTCCACGGCGTACCGTTCCGCGTCGCGGCTAACCTGGATAACTCGGCGCAAGCATGCGTCATGGCATCCGCAATCGTCACCCTGGGGTACTCCGAAGGGTCTCTTCTTGGCCGCAGTCGTTGCAGAGATCCTTCGGAGTACCTCAGGATGACGACGGCGCGTCATGACGCGCCGCATTGATGCAGAACGAAGTGACCTCGCATCACTTCGTGACCGGATGCTCCTTCAAATCCTTCTGGATCTCCTGCAGCGCCAGCACCGCATACGCGCTGGCCAGCATCGGCTTGTCTTCCATCCAGCTGCTGGCCCCGGACCAACTTCCGTCTTCCTTCTGCAGCTTGCTCAGCTTTTCCAGCAGCTCAAGCCGCCAGTCGTGCTTCACGCCCTTGGCGTCTGTGATCACCGGCTCGTCGTACGCGTTAAGCGCCCGGGCCATCGTGTGGAAGTAATAGAACAACCCCTTCTCGGCCTGCTTGGGGTCGGAGAGCTTCATGCCGGGATTCTCGTCGACGCTGTAGTTCTTGCGAATCCAGTCCCACGCGGCTTTGACCCGGCCGTCGTCCTTGCTGACGCCGGCGTAGATCATGCTCTTGAGGCCCGCGTACGTCATCGAGCCGTAGCTGCGGACCTGCCGCTTGCCGTCGGGGCCGACGAATTCGCCGGCCATGCTTTCGCCGTTGTTGGCGGGGGAGTAGACGAAGCCGCCGTCGTCGACGGCCCAGGTCTGGTCGTTCGATTCCGTGCGGTTCTGCAGCCGGGTGAGGAACGTGACGGCCGCCTGGAACGCCGGGTCATCCGCCTTCAGGCCGGCGTCCTTCAGCGCGTCCAGCGACAACTGCGTGTTGCTCCCGTCCGGCCGGCCTTTCTTGCTGTAGCCATATCCGCCGTACCAGTTGTTGCTCTTATCCTTGACCACTTCGCCCTTCGGCCCCGGCCCCGTCTTCTCGGTCCACTGCAATCCCTTGAGATACGCGACTGCGCGATCGATGCGTTCCTTGTACGCCGGGTCATTCGCCGCCGCGAGCGCGCTCACCGCGATGGCGGTGTTGTAGTTCGCCAGCAGGTCCTGGTAGATCCCGCCGTTCTCGAGCTGATAGGTCAGGAGCTTGTCGAACCCTTTCTTGACGAAGTCGGCCTTCGCCCCGGTCTTCGGATCCTGGGCAAAGGCCTTGAGCACGATCGCCGAGATCGCCGGCGGCTCACTGTCAGCCTGCCACCCGCCGTCCGGCTTCTGCTGCGTCTTGAGGTAAGCCAGCCCTCGGTCGATCGCCGCCTGCGCCCGAGCCGAAGGATCCCCCTGAGCAGGGGCCGCCGCTCCCGATGCCGGCCCCGCTGCCGCGTCCGCGGCAACGAGCGAAGTAGAAACCGGCGAGAAGAGCAAAGCCGCCGCAACTACCGCGGCCATCAGTTGTTTCGTAGAACGCGTCACAAGAGTCCTCCAACAGGAACGCCGGAGCCGCGACCAACCCCAATCGGGCTGGCCAAGACGATGGCACCGGCGTGCGTCCGGGATCATATCATCGCGTCAGTTTCGGCGGAGCAATTTCTGCACATCTGGCAGGTCGTACCATGGGCAGTTTTTCAGAACGGGTTCTCCCTGGACATCACCGGCGACACCACCCGTGCAGAGACGGTCTCCGTGTACGTCGGCGGCTACAATGCAAAAGGGAACATGACCGCCACTCTCGCCGGCGCAACCACTTACACCGATTCGAGCGTCACGTATCCGATCGCCGGCCCGAAGAACTCCCGGGTCTATACGTTTATGTTCCAGCCCGACAATGTGAGCGACAAACTCCACATCGTTTTCACGCAGTCCAACAGCGGCGATGCAAACGGACATGTACTGCTTTCCGCCGTGGCCGTCACGCCCGAACCCGCCTCCCTGGCGACGGCCACACTGGCTACAGGCGGGCTCCTGCTCCGCCGACGGCGGAAATGAACACTGCGGCCCCTCGGCTTCTACCTCACTAAGCGAACTGTTCCTTCCCTACGCCCCAGGTCGCGCGTCGGACCCGGCAGTGCAAGCACTGCCGGGTCGGACTCCTCTGGTCACAACAGAGTTCCAACAACATCTCTTATCTTGTCCGATAATCTTCTGTAGGATATGCGTGACAGGTGCCGATGCTTGGGGTCGGCAGCAGGTCCGTCGCCGCCTCGATCTCGGGGCGTGCCGTCGGCGAAACATCTCTATTGAACGTGAGGTTCATCATGGATCGGATCCGATCGGCGGCTCAGGCGGCGGTGGCGGGGATCTTCGGGCTGCTGCTGGCGAACGCCACCGGCTGCGTCAGCCAGGACCAGTACAACCAGGTCGTCACCGAGAAGGCGCAACTCTCGGAACAGCTTCAGCTTACCCAGAAGGACGTCGTCGTCACCAAGAAGGAAGTCGCCGTCAATCGCGGCGAATTCCTTGGGGCGATCCAGGAGATCAAGAAGGTCGAAGGGGACCTGGAGAAGACACAGCTCGCCCTCCGCACCACCAAGGGCGAGGTCGAAACCTGGACGACTCGCGCCACGAAGCTCGAGAACGACCTGAAGGAATCGCAGGCCAAGGCGGACGAGATCACCCAGAAGGCCGCCGGCCTGGAGACCAAGCTCGGCGAGACGCAGAAATCGCTGGCCGACTCGGTCGAAATGGGGAAGAAGACCCAGGCGGATCTGGAGAGCACGAAGACCACCCTCGCCGACACCACCAAAGCGCGCGACTTGACGCTCAAAAAGTTAAATGAGACCGAATCCCAGGCGGCCGATCTCCAGACGAAGCTGGCGGCGCTGGGGAGCGACCTGACGGCGCTGAAGGACGATCACCAGAAGCAGATCGCCGAGGGGAAGCGGATCCAGAAGGAACTGGACGAGGCCAAGGCGCAGACCGTCGCGATGACCAAGCTCCGCGACGAGCAGGCGGAGATCGTCGCGAAGACGCAGAAGGACCTGGAAGACCAGAAGGCCGCGACCCTCGCGATGACGAAGCTGCGGGACGAGCAGGTCGCGATCGTCGCGACGACGAAGAAGGAGCTCGACGATTCCAAATCCGCGACGGCGGAAATGACCAAGCTGCGCGATGAGCAGGTCTCGGCGTTGGGACTCACGAAGAAGGAACTGACCGACGCCAAGTCCATGATCGCGGATGTGACGAAGCAGCGCGATGAGCAGATCGCCGCCCTCGGGCTGACGAAGACTGAACTGGAAAAGTCCAAGGCTGACAATGTCTCCGTCATCAAGCAGCGGGATGAACTGACGGCCGCCCTGACCAGCACGAAGAACGACCTGGAACAGGCTCGTGCCGCGACGGTCACGATGACGAAGGAGCGGGACGATCAGGTCGCGATGGTCTCCAGCACGAAGAAGGAGCTGGAAGCCGCCAAGGCAGACTCGGCCAGGCTGAAGGACGAAATGGCCGCCGCGATGGCCGGGGCGAAGAACGATCTCGAACAGGCCCGTGCGTCCACCGTCGCGATGACGAAGGAGCGCGACGATCAGATGGTGACGGTGAGCAGCCTGAAGAAGGAAGTAGACGACACCAAGGCCGCGATGGCCGCGGCGGTGAAAGAGCGCGAGGAGCTACTCGCGTCGGCGAAGAAGACCGCCGAGCAGGCTGAAGCGTCGCTGGCAACTGTCAAAGCAACGGCCGAAGAACAGGCCAAGGCGGTCGAGCAGACAAAAGCCGCGATGGAAGAAGCCAAGGCCAAGCTCGCCGCCGCCGAGCAGGCCCAGGCCGATGCGAGCAAGAAGCTTGGGGATACCGAAAAGCGGATGAACGATCTGCAGGACCGCTTCAACGCCCAGGCCGCGGAGCTGGACCTGATCCGGAAGAAGGCTGAGACCGCGGGATCGACGGCGTCGAAGGATTAAAGCTTGATTTGCTCGGCCCCGAAGCGCGAACCCGTTTCGGTAATTGAAGAATGCGCCCTAACGTCCTTCAATATCGGACACAAACTGTCGGGATACGACGCCCACGATTTCAACTGGGCGCGGTGTCTCTGGGGCTTGACGCCGCTGTCATATGCGGAATGGCGCTGTTGTTCACGTGGACTTCGGCCGGCGGATCTCTGCGATCTCAGAGCTACAACTCAGCTTTGATGGCGCTGACGGCGGCGGCGTTTCTTGGTGGCATTGCGGGACTCGCCGGGATGTTTCAAGACTCTCGCCGAGATTTGTCGGCATCGGGCCTGCTCATATCGCTCTTGATGTGTGTGCTGCTGCCGATGTTCGCGGTTGTGTGATGCCTGCTCGGGCAAAGCGACTCTTCGTTTGGCGCGTGAACCGCGTCAAGACGAAGAGTCGCTTCGCTCCCGGTGCTTGCTGATGAAGGTGTCCGAGGGGTCGGGTGCACCTAACACGGCTTAAAAAGCCGTGTCACGACCAAGCGGCGCGGCAGTTCCCAATCACAACGCTCAATCCACCACACGCAACCCACAACCCACCCCCGACTACGACGCCTTCCGCATCCTCGGCCGGCGGGGCAGGTCGTCTTCGTCTTGCTCTGGCTGCGCCGGACGGCGGCCTTCCATGGCTTCTCGGAGCTTGGCGAGGGACTCGTGCTCGATCTGGCGAACCCGCTCGCGGGTGAGGCCGATCCGCTCGCCGATCTCTTTCAGGGTGAGCGGGTCTTCGCCTTCGAGGCCGTAGCGGAGCTTGAGGATCTTGGCCGCGCGTTCGTCGGTGGTCTCGAGCAGTTGGGCCAAATGCCGCAGCTCGTCGTTGTGCGTCGACTCTTCGTCTGGCGTCGGGTTGTGCGTGTCGGAGACGAGATCGTTGATCGTCACTTCGCCGTCGTCGGAGCCGCTCTGCGTCGGCGAGTTGTACGCCTTCACCGCCTGCTTGATGATCCCCAGCTTCTTGGGGCTGAGCTTCATGTGGGCGGCGAGCTCGTGCGTGCTGGCGGGGCGGCCGAGCTGGGTCTCGGTTTCGCGCATCGCCTGTTTCAGCTTGGTCATCATCTCGACCATGTACGCCGGGATGTGGATCGGCTGGACGCTGTTGATGAGCGCCCGCTTGATCGCCTGCTTGATCCACCACGAGGCATAGGTGCTGAACCGGCAGCCGTTCTCGGGGTCGAACCCTTCGACCGCTTTGAGCAGGCCGATGTTGCCTTCTTCGATCAGGTCCGGCAGCGTCAGGCCGCGGTTGATGTAGTGCTTGGCGATGTTGACCACCAGGCGGAGGTTGGCGCGGACCATGCGCTCGCGGGCTTCCATGTCCTGGTGGTGAATGATCCGGCGGGAGAGCTGCTTTTCTTCGTCGGCCGTCAGCAGCGCGACCTCATGGATCTGCCTGAGATACAACTGGAGGCCCGACTGTACGGCGGTGGTGGTGGCTGCCATTGCTTCTTCTCAACCCTCTCTCCGGCGGTACTATCGGACGGACCAGAGGACGCCGGCGGCCAGGCCGCGTGACGTCCGCCACTCCGCACCGCTCCCGCGGCGCCTCGGAAGGAACGCCTCGAGCCGGCTGGCCCGATTTCAGCATTCCCTCCCGAGGAACTATCGACCCGGCCTCCCCGAGGCTTAGCGCCGGGATGATTTACCCCATCGCGATTCACGCCAACATGCCCTTAACGGGCCACCGAACCGGCAGAAACGGCAGAGTCGCATCACGTAAGTCACGCGGCGGGCTGCCGCTGGGTAGGGGAGACCGCTGATTCGTGTAAATGGTGTATGGAGAGCCGGATATGACGGACAGGATGTGCGTACGGGGTTTGCCGGCACGGGCAGGATAAGCCGCATTGCGGCATACATCCGCTGCCGAATGCACCCCGCGGACTTGCCAGAACCGGACTTCGCGTTACAATCTCCCGCTTTCCGATTTCGGAACTCGACTCCGGCACGGCTCATGGTCGTGCCCTCATTTACTGAAGACCGTGGAGTGACCAGCGATGCCCCGTCCAGAACGCAGTGATCGTGCCGAGAAGTTTCAATCGTTCAACCGCCCGAAGATCAAGGTCGCGAAGACGACCGCGAACGGGACGGATATCGTCGATTACAAGGATACCGAAACCCTGCGCAAGCTCATGAGCGGCAACGGCAAGATTCTCTCGCGCAAGCGCACGGGCGCCTCGGCGATGGAACAGCGGATGCTCGCCCGCGCCGTGAAGCGGGCCCGCTTCATGGCCCTCATGCCGTACGCGACCGCCAGCATGTAATGGTTCGTCCGGTCCACTGATTTATACAATCAAAACGCCCGGCCTCCTGTGCGAGGCCGGGCGTTTCATTTTGGTCTACAGATGTAGACAGATGGGAAGCAGGAGCTGATCCCATCACTTATCTGTGGTCCCAATTCTTCATCTGTGGTCCCAGTTCTTCGTCTGTGGTCGCCGGGCGAATCAGTGGTTCGTTGTGGCGGTGATCAGCCCGTCCAGCAGGCCGATGTGGCGGCTCTGGTTCGGGATGAACTGGTTGCGGATGAGTTGACCCGAGTCGGCATCGACGTCATCAAGCGCTTCTTCGTAGTCCTTCAGGCCGTGCTCCTCGCCTTCCTTCAGCGCTTTAAGGCTGGCGGCGTCGCCGAAGAGGTTCATCGTCGCCTGGACCGTTTTCGCCCAGACGCCCCACGCACCGGAAGAGTCGGCGGCCTGACCGCCCATCTCGCGGATGCGTTCGCGAATCCCCTGTGCCGCCCGGCCGTGATCCTCCTGGATCTGGCGAAGCAGCCCGACGTTTCCTGAAGGATCCTCCGAAAGCTTGTCGATCGCCATTCGATACGTCTCGGCCGCTGAAATCTCGCCACGCAGGAGAGAATTGAGCTGCTCGACGATTCCGTCGGTCCCGCCCGAAACGGCCGCTGCGTTCACCGGCAATGCGCTGTCCATGTTGGCTCCTTGGTATTGTTACGAAATACCTTAAGGCAACGGCCGTGCCGGACGTGGAAGTGGGGAAAGTCGTGGTGGAGTGGTGGAGTGGTGGGGTAGTGGAGAAAGGCGCTTGGAGTCCGCCGACTGCTACTCCACCACTGCTCACCCCGCAACTCCCATCTTCGGCGGGCACCGGGTGCATTCGCCGCGGATGCAGGGTTCGACGTGCGCCGTCGCGTCGCCTTCGCCGAGCGCCCTCTCGATCTCCTTCTCGATCGCGCTGGCGGTGGCGTGGCCGCGCTCGATGCTCCAGTCGGCGGGAACGACAAGGTGGAAATCGACCCAGTGATATCGGCCGCTGTGGCGGTGGCGGACCTTGTGATAGGAGCAGATTGTCGGCTCGACCGATCCGCCGGGCAGATGCGAACGGAGGATGCCCTGGAGCAACTGCTCGTCCTGTCGGTCCTGCCGGTCCATGAGCCCCGCGCCGGCATGACCCATCAGCCGGACGCCGGTCCGCGCGATGTAGGCGGAGACGAGCAAAGCGCCGATCGGGTCGGCGTAAGGCCAGTGCGTGAAGCGGACGATCACGAGCGCCACCGCCGCGACGACGCTGGTGATCGCATCGGTCAGCAGGTGATGTCCATCGGCTTCAAGCGTCGGCGACTTCTGCTGTCGGCCGGTGCGGACGAGATACATCCCCATCGCTCCGTTCGCGATCAGCGCCCCGCACATCAGCGCGATGCCGACATCTAGTTTTTCACTGACGGTCGGGCGGTGGAGCAGGTCCGATACCGCCTTGATCGCCGCCGCCAGCGCCGCAAGGAGGATCATCCCTCCTTCAAATCCGGAGGAAAGGAACTCGATTTTGCCATGGCCATACGGATGCGATTCGTCGGCGGGCGTGTGTGCGACGTGAAGCGAATAGGCCGCGAATCCCGCCGCCAGCACATTCACGATCGATTCCAGCGCATCGGAGAAAACCGCCGTCGAGCCGGTCAGGAAATACGCCGCGAATTTAGCGCCCGTCAGGACGATGCCGACGGTCAACGACATCGCAATCGCTCGGGCCTCATTCTGCGGAACATGCTCGAGCGGCTTGGGCATCTCACTTCAAAGGGGTACACGAGACCAGCAGGCTTGCCAAGTGTTGGTTTGCGAGCGGACGAATTCACCTAAGTCGACGGCGGTGTTTCGAAAACCCTGAAGCAGGCACAGGTACGGCACGCGAAATGCTGAGGCAACGTTACGTTCTCTTTCAGGAGCCTCTGACAATGGTAAACGGACAGAGCCAGTCGGAAACGAGCACCCGGTCGCCGCTCCTGGCACGCGCGACCGACGCCGCCAGGTCCGCCGGCAATAAGGAGCCGCGGCGAAGTTTGAACGAAGTCTTCAGAACGTTTTCCAACGGCACGGCTCGCGCGATGGGCACGCCGTGGGCGTTCCTCTTTGCGGTTCTGCTCCTGGTCGCCTGGGGGTGCAGCTACAGGTTCTTCGTCACCGGCCCGTCCGGCACGCCGGCGCATGAGAAAGGTTTCGACACCTGGCAGCTGGTGATCAACACCATCACGACGATCGTCACTTTCCTGATGGTCTTCCTGATCCAGAACACCCAGAACCGCGACGCAAAGGCGATTCACCTGAAGCTGGATGAACTGATTCGAGCGGTCGAAGGGGCACGCACGCGGCTGGTTGATCTACAGAACATGACCGATGAAGAGCTCGATCGTCTGGAAAAGGAATTTCATCGGATTCATCAACGTGAAGCGTCCAAATCGACACGTGAGTTAAAGGTAACTTCGGTCGCCGGTGAAGTGGACTGACGATTGTCCCGCGGTGCGCGACCGGCTAGGCTCTGAGCCGCCGCATGACCCAGCCGCCGGACATCCGCCCGCTCGTCGATCGCATGCTGAGCGACGCGATCGCCCGCCGCGCGTCCGACATACACCTGGAGCCTGTCGCCGGCGGGAACTACGAGGTTCGCTTCCGAATCGACGGCCTCCTGCAACTGGCGGGGACTCACGACGGCGCCATCGGCCGGGCCATCGCCGGTCGGCTGATGGTGATGGCGAACCTGCTCACCTATCGGCTGGACATCCCGCAGGAAGGGCGGGCATCGGTCGAATCGACCGAGGGCCGGCCGACACTGGATCTCCGGCTGGCGGTGATGCCTGCCGCCCATGGCTTGCGAGCGGTGATTCGGTTGCCGGCGGAACTCGCTCAGCCGCGCACGCTGGCCGCGCTCGGGCTCCCGCAACCAGTCTTGGAAGGCCTGCACGCGTTCGCCGCGGCCGATCAAGGCATCCTTCTCGTCACCGGACCGGCCGGCAGCGGCAAGACGACGACGCTCTACGCGCTCCTCTCCCACATCGCCGCAACGTCACAGGGGCTGAGCATCATCACATTGGAAGACCCGATCGAGCGTCATGTCGAGGGCATCACGCAGATCGAGGTGCAACCGTTCGGCGAGATGACCTACGAGCGTGCGCTCCGCAGCATTCTCCGCCAGGACCCGCAGGTGCTCATGCTGGGGGAAGTGCGCGACGCGGCGACGGCGTCGCTGGCGCTGCAGGCGGGGCTGTCGGGACACCGGCTGGTCTGCACCCTCCACGCCGGCTCGCCCCCCGGCGCGATCTCACGACTGCTGGAGATGGGGCTGGAGCCCTACCAGGTCGCCGGGAGTCTCTTCGGAGTCGTCGCGCAACGACTGGTGCGCCGAAGATCATCCGACGGAAACGGCTACGAAGGCAGGATCCCGATCGCAGAGTTTGTCGCCGTTGATGCGCCGTTGCGGCAGGCGATCGTTTCACACGCCGACATCGAAACGATTGCCAACCTGATCCGCGCGCGGCCGGGCCATCAGGATCTCGCCGCAGCAGCAGCAGAGTTGGTGAGCGGCGGGAATACAGACGAGGCCGAAGTGCTGCGGGTGATCGGTCGCGGTGGTAGCACGGCGTAGATCCGGGTAGCATGCCGCCGCCGATTCGACATCGGCCTGCCGAGGAGGGACTCCCTTTGACCGCTGGTGCTCCTGCAACGTCAACCCCGTCTACGGCGACTGCGTTCCGCTACGAGGCGCAGTTCGATGACGGCCAGCGGATGAGCGGCACGCTGGACGCGCCGAACGTTGACCAGGCCGTCGCCCGGCTGCACGCGATGCGGCTGCGCGTGATCGATATTGCGCCGATGACGCCCGCTGCGATCACTGAAGTCCCCGGTGCGGGCAAGGCGGTGAGCGGCGACGATTTCCTTGCGTTCAACGAGCAGTTGGCGCACCTGGCGGCTTCCGGGATCCCGCTCGAAGCGGGGCTGCGCATGATCGCGAAGGACATCCGGCGCGGCCGGCTGTCGGAAACCGTCCGGCAGGTCGCCGAGGCGCTCGATCGCGGTACGCCGATCAGCCAGGCCTTCGACTCCCACGCCGGCCGGCTCCCGTCTCTTTACGGCCGGCTTCTCGAAGCCGGCGTGAAGACCGGGGATCTCGCAGGGGTGCTGCTGAACTTCGGCCGGCATCTGCAACTCACCCGCAAGCTCCGGCTCGCGATGCGGCGGACGTTCACTTATCCGCTCGTCGTCCTCGTCTGCCTGTCGATCCTGATGATGTTCTTCGGGCTCTACATCCTGCCCCGATTCCAGGAGATGTACGAAGCCTTCGGCTTGCGAATGCCCTGGCCGACGCAGGCGCTCTTCGACTCGGCGTTCGTGATCCCATGGGTTGCCGGCGCGGTGCTGGTCTCTCTCGCAGCGATGCCATTCGTCTGGGCGGCGTTCCGGGCACGCAACGCCGAATGGAAACTGATCGACGCGATCGTGCTGCGGACGCCGCTGATCGGGCGGGCGGTGAAGCTCTCGCTGATCGCGCGATGGTGCGACGCTCTCCGTATCGGCGTCGCCGCCGGCTTGCCGCTCCCGCAGGCGGTGGCGCTTGCCGGCGACGCGGTGCCGTCCCCGCGCCTCCGCCGCGACGGCGAATCGCTTTCCCGTGCGATCGAATCCGGCGCGCCGCTGACACAGGCCGAGCAGAAACTGGACGTCCTGCCCGCAACCGTTCCGACGACGATCGAACTCGCATCCGGCCGGCGCGATCTGCCTTCGACGCTGCAATCGCTTGCCGATCTCTACGAGCGACAGGCCGAGATGCGCGTGAACGCGCTGCCGGCGGTGCTGTCACCAATCATGGTGATCATCGCCGCATCGATGATCGGCTTCGTTATCTTCGCGCTGCTGCTGGGAATGATTCAGTTGATCGAAGGCATGCTCAGGCCCTTCTGATATGTCAGTGCCAGATCCCATCCCGCCCGCGCTCCCGCCGCCGTCACACGTCGGAACCGTGCCGTATGCGCACATCGGCTGGACCGCGATGGCCAAGGCGCGCAAGAAAGGCCCGAGCGGCAACCCCGGCCGATGGTTCTTGTTCGCGCCGGCCTGGGTGCTGGTCGGGGCGGCGATCATCGCTATCGGGGCAACCGCCATTGGGGCGCTCTTCGCGCTCCGCGGCGTGATCGGCGGCGCGTTCGTCGGGGCCAGCTTCTTCCTGATGATGGCAATCGTCGCGTCCATCCGCGCAGCGCGCCGGGCGCGGGAACTGGCGGTTCTCGGATATGTCGAGCAGGCAGTCCGATTGAACCTCCCGCTGCCGGCGATGCTCCGCGCCGCGGAGCGCGCCGAACGGCCGATCATCGGCCGGGCACTGGCCTCCGTCCGCGGCAGGCTCGAAGAAGGGTATCCGCTGTCCGATGCCCTCTGGCTGATGCCCGGCGGCATGCCGCCGGCCTTGCTCGCAGAGGTCGAGGCCGGCGAGCGGGCCTGCAAACTCGACAGCGCCCTCGGCCGGGTCGTCCGAAATGAGCGTACCCGCGGCTCTTCTGCCGAACCCGCCGGCGACTTCATGATCCGCTGGTACCTGATCACCTACACCTTCTGCATCGCCGGCGGCACCACGCTGGTCGGCACCTTCGTCCTGCCGAAATTCCGCCAGATCTTCGAAGACTTCGGCTTCAAGCTCCCGGCCATCACGCGGTGGGTGATGGACGGCTGGGAAATCCTCTCCACCATCGTCTTCCCGATCGCCTGCGTCCTGCTGCTCGTGGAGGTCGGTCGAATCGGCGGCGGGATCATCTCGCCGCGCCTGGTGCGCCTGCGGCCGTTCGACTGGCTGACCGATCCGCTCGCGTGGTACCTGCCGCTGTGGCGCGGCGTCACACGGTCCCGTGCGTCGGCCACGCTCTGTCATCATCTGGCCGATGCGATCGAATCCGGACGCTCGACGACGACCGCGGTGGCCGAAGCGATCGCGATGCGGACGAACCGCGTCCTGATGCGACGAACTCGCGTATGGGCCAAACAGCTCGTCGAAGGCCGACCGCTCGCCGAGTCGGCGGCCGACGCGGGAATTCCGCCGGCGATCGTCGGCATGCTCGCGACCGCCCGGGGTTCAGATGCGATGATCAAATCGCTCCGATTCCTCGGTGACTATTTCGACAGCCGCGCCATTCGCGCCGGCAACGTCCGCCAAGCAATCCTCATTCCCCTGATCGCTCTCGCGGCCGGCCTGTTCGTCGGCAGCCTTGCGGTAGGGCTGATCCTTCCCTTGAGCGAAATGGCCGACGGCATCATGAACAAGGCCACCCACGGAGGGCCGATGTGATGATCAGGCGTTCTTCAGACACCCCTCAATCGAACCGACGAAACCGCCGTGCGTTTTTCATGTCCGAGATGGGCATTGGCCTGGCGATTGTCGCGGCGGTGGCGGGGGCGCTGGTGGTGGTGATCGCGCGGCAGCAGCGCGGTTCGCAGCAACTCGCCGATCACCGCGCCGCCATCCGACTGGCCGAGACGACGATCGAAAACCTCCGGATCGCTCAGCCGATCGCGCCCCCGGCTGACACGACAGTCGAGCCGCTGAATGATCCGAGTCCGCTGCCCGATCGCAAATGGGTCGCCGTCCACGCGACCGTCAACGGCCGATCGGTGGTGCTCACGGGACTCGTCCCGCAGGCAGCGGCCGCCTCGGCGGCCACGCGTCCCACGACACGGGAGGCACGATGATCCGCCAATCCCGATCAAATCGCCGCCGCGGATTCTGGCTGATCGAACTGATGATGGTCATCGGGCTTCTCGCCGCATTCGGGATGGTGTCGATCGTCGTCTTCCGGATGTCCAGTCGCGCCACATTCACGGCCGGTCAGACGCTGGAGGCCGCACAGCGCTTTGACCAGGCGGTTCGAATGTTGCGCACTGACGTGATGGGCAGTTCCTCAATCAAGGCCGACGGCGCTTCGTCGGTCGAGCTGCAATCGCCGGACGGCCCCGTCGTCTGGCAGATCCGTCCCGACGGCTGGCTCATCCGGCGGCAGGGCCGCGACGAGACGCGCTGGGAGCGGATGCCGGCCGACCTCCGCTTTGAAACGGGCGCGGCACGGCTGACCGTGATCGTTCCGACCGCCGGCGGGGCGGAAGATCGGTTGACGCTCACCAGCGCCGTGATGAGCGCGAAGGAGGGGAAATGAGCGCACTGCTTCACAAGCGATCGCACGGTCGGCGCGGCATTGCGACGCCGATAGCGCTCGCGCTGACGGCGGTCGCGGCGGCGGCGATGCTGTCGGTCGTTGCGCTCCTGATGTTCGACTGCCGGCGGACGCGGCAATCCCTGATCGATGCCGATCTCCGGCAACTGCTCGCCGCCGGCGCCGAGATCGCAACCGCCCGTCTGAACGACGGCGAACTGTCGACTGAGAAGCCGGAACTCTCGATTCCATTGCCCGATTCGCTCGCGAAGCAGGGGGCCGGGATGCAGGTCGTTCTGATCCCGGTCGATGAAAAGAAAGAAAGCGGCCCGGATCAGCCCCGACGGCGATGCCGGGTGAGCGCCTTCATCGGCGGTGCGTCGGCGGCGCAACTGCTGGTCTACCAACGGGTATCGGGAACTCAGTGGCGGTTGGTCGAAGCACTGCCGGAGAACCCGTCGCTGCCCAGTTCAGGCGTTCCGGCACGCGGCTCGCCGTCCGATAATGGGAAGAGCGGACAATGACCTGCCGCGATGGAGAAGACCAATGAGTTTGCGATGGATGAGTTGCCTGATGATCGCTGCGTGTTTCTGCAGCGTCGGTAAGGCGGCGTGGGAACCGCCGGCAGATGGAATGCTTACCGAGAAGCAGGTGAACGCCTATGTCGGTGCTACGCGGGAGATCCTGCAGCAACTGAGAGCCGCGGGACAGGCGGCGGAAGCCATCAACGGCCCGGCCGCGATGGCGATGTTTCAGCGCGCGGATGCCAACGTGAAGGCGGCAATTGCCAAGGCCGGCTTCAGCCAGCAGGAATTCGAATGGGTCGGCGAGCGGGTGTGGGAGGCGCGCGGGCATCTCCTCATTCAGGACGTGGCCGCCAAGGTTGAGAAGGAGATGAACGATCGGTTGAAGAAGAGCGACGAGGACCAGGCCGCGCTGAAGCAAAGGCTCGCTGCTGCCGAGACGGCCGCGAAAGCGGGGCGGAAGATTCTGACTCCCGAGCAGCGCACCGAGATCGTCGCCGCCGCCAAGGCCGAGCAGCAGTCGATCCTGGACGAAGTAAAGCAACACGTCGAAACGTGGAAACAGGCCGCCGAGGAAGCCGCCAAGGCCGAGTCCGATGTGAAGACCGAAGCCGCGGCGCTCAAGCGCATGCCGAAGAAGATGAACGACGAGGAGCGACAGGCCTATCTCGACGAGCACACGCGAGCCCGCGACGAGGCACTGGCCGCGGCGAAGGACGGGCGCACCCGCGAAGCGGAGGCCAAGAAACTGACTGAGCAGGAACAAGACAAAGCGGATCTTGCCGGCTGGCGCGCCGAGAATCCCGACGTGCCCGTGACGCCGGAGGAAAAGGCCGAGACAGCCAAGCAGAACGAGGCGGCGATCGCCGCCCTCAAGGCCGAGATTCAGTCGGCCGCCGATTCAGACAAAGCGCTGAAAGAGGCCGCGGCCGAGGCGAAGAAACAAATCTCGGAAATGCGGAATCAGCCCGGCTCGAAGAATGCCGCCGTGATCAAGGGGCACGTCAAAGAGTTCGACGACTTGTTCCACGTCGCCGCGCCGCAATGAAAACTGTCGCCGCGAGCCAGCCAGAAATTCGAGCGGGTCGAACGTAGCTCGTCTGCCCGTGGTCCCTCCAAAAAAAACTTCGAACTGCGAACCTTTTGTACGCTGCTCCGTAAGAGAGGTGTACAGTCCTCCTTCCCTGGGCGGCGTGGATTCCGAGAGGTCCACGCCGCCTTTTTTTGTTCCAGCCGATCCAGCAGCCGCAGCCGATATTCCTACCCACCGACTTGCGTTTTTCGAGTCCGGGGCCTATTTTCCCCTCATGCGGATCGCGTCCCAGGTGGACGGTCCCCGCATCGCGTTTGGAGAGGTGGCCGAGTGGCTGAAGGCGACGGTTTGCTAAACCGTTTTACGGGGTCAAACCCGTAACCAGGGTTCGAATCCCTGCCTCTCCGTTAGTCCGTTTCCCACCGTATTGAGCCTCTTCCACAGTTCACGCTGATGGAGGGGGCTTCTTTGTTGAAATTGTGCGGGCATCGGGAGGGAGACTGATTCCCCGGAAGGAATCATCATTCGCGGGTATGGCCGCGTTCCAAATGGGGTTGGTTCCGTCAGGGCTGGAGGGGGCTGAATTCGTTGAATTGGGGCGGTCTAGTTGGTAGCATCCCCGCGGGCTCGGGGTTTCGCGGTCACATCAACACGCCGCTGAATCCGGGATAATTCCCAGACAAGAAGGGGCGGTTCCCTTTCATTCAGAAGCGCTGAGGGCAAGCCAACAACCTGGTGGAGAAATAGATGATGCGAGCACGAAAGATCCTGCGAGCTACCGCCTACGCGGCATCGATCTTCAGCCTGGCAGCGATAGGGCTGACCGCGTTCGGAGCAGCACCGGTCGGCGACCGAAACGCCGTGCCCACCACGCAGGCGGCGCAGGAAGCTGAGAAGCTGGTTAAGGACGTCTATAAAGACGAATATTCAAAGCGCGGCCCCGACGAACGCCGCGCGCTCGCGCAGAAACTTCTGGACGATGGTCGCAACAACAAGTCCGATCCTGCATCGCAGTACGTTCTCCTGCGCGAAGCGCGTGACGCCGCCGCCGCGGTCGGCGACGTGAGCACGGCCCTGGACGCGGCGGCCGAGATGGGCAAGTCGTTCCAGGTCGACCCCATCGAAACCAAGCTCGCTGCGCTGACCGCCATGCGCACCTCGGTTCGCGCCCCCGATGCCCAGAGTGATGCCGCCGAAGCGACGGCAGCCTTGATCGACGAGGCGTCCGCCGCCGACAACTTCGACGCCGCCGGCCGTGCTGCCGACCTGGCGATCGCGTTCGCCACCGGCTCGAAAAACATGGCGGTGGTGACCGAGGTGCAGGCGCGGAAGGCGGAAATCAAAGCTCAGTCGACGGCATACCTGGCCATGAAGGTGGGAACTGAAAAGCTGAAGAAGACGCCGCAGGACCCCCAGTCGAATTTCGATGTCGGTTCGTACTACGCTTTGTACAAGAACGAATGGGACAAGGGCCTTCCGATGATGGCGGCGGGCAACGATCCGGCATTCGCGGCGGCCGCGAAGGCCGATCTCGCCGCTCCGGTCGATGCACCAAGCATGTCCAAAGTGGCCGATCAGTGGTGGGACCTGGCGGCCGCCCGGCCGACGATGAAGACTCGCTTAACCGCCCGATCCGAGTTCTGGTACAACCTGGTCGTACCCAACGCCGAAGGGCTGTTGCTCTCGAAGACTCAGAAACGCCTCGAGCAGATCGCGGCGACCAAGACCGGCGGGGGGTTCGGGGTCGTCAGCGAGGCCACGCGTAAGCTCCTTCCCACCACGACTGAACTCAAACGACTCAAAGACCTCTATGGGCAGCGTAATACGAACCCGAACGCCTACCAGGAACTGTCGATTCTCAAGCAGACCCTGATGGTGCGCCTTCATCAGCAGGTGAACAACGCCACCAGCACCGAAGGCGACTTCATCGCGCGATGCAAAGCAGACGCCCAGCTTCGAAAGCTCTCGGTCGAATTCAACGACGGCAACAGTTGGAGCTACGGCCCCCTGATTGGTAACTTCGATTCGTTTCTTTCCGCGGCCAAGACCAAGGAGGAATATGCGTCGCGGTTGACTGCGGTGGAACGGTTCAACACGCTCGAGAAGGCGACCGACCCCATCAATTTTGACAACAGCGTCTATTCGTCGATCCGTAACTACATGTCCCGAAACCTTCAGCAGTACCCCAACCAGGCAGCGCGGCTCCAGTTCTGCGCCTTCTTGAAATCGAAGGGGGTCAAGAGCGCCGGGCTGGAACGCTACAAGCAGTACGTGGATCGAAATCGCACGAGCTACTAAAGGAACTTCCGGGCCGCGAGGTCGATCGGCCAAAGGAGCAGGGCGGCGATCATCAGTGCCGGCCACAGCGCGGTGCGATCCGGCACGATGATCTCGCGGTGAATGACGCTCTGGGCGATGACGTCCAGCGGATCATTCGTGACCGTGCCCCCGCTGGCCTCGGCGATCGCTTTCAGCGCCGCGAGGTCCGGTCCTGTCTCGGCGACTTCCAGGCCGACTTCACCTTTCACGATTGCGCCGTAGCGAACAGACTTCTCTGTTCCCTTGGTCAACCGCATGGCGGCCCGGTAATCTCTTCCGTCGCTGGGGATCTGGACCTGTCCCTCGTACTCCCCGGGACGCACCTGCCGCCAGTGGAATTCCGGGTCGGCCGGTCGTGTGGCGGGTGATTCCTCGCCGCGTGTCGCAGCGGGTTCTTCGGCTGAAGTCAGCGTGCCTTTCGCTTCCAGGCCATCGACCGGCCGGCCTGCCTCGTCGGTTATGTGAAAGATGAACGTCGCCTGGTTCTGCGCGATTCGGGAAACGACGTGGGTATGCAGCGCGGGGTTCACGCGCATCACGCCCTGAAGAAGTTGAATCCAGAATGGCGAATAGCCTTTCCAGGTGATCCACTCCCGCGCCCAGCCGGCCTTTGCGTCGCTGGTGAACGCGACGACTCGGCCAAGGCCAAACTGCCAGGAAGCGAGCAGCGGCTCGTTCTCCTGGCCCAGCAGCAGTACATCCGTATTCGGCCGAGCGGTGCTCCGAACCCGGCCGGAAAGTTCCGGCATTTCATTGATTTCCAGGTCCTTCAGTCGATCCGCCGCCGGCCCGGCCTTGGGATGGAATGCCTTCTCCTTCTGATCTGCCACCCGCTTGATGGAATTGGCCTGCTGCAGGAAGACCTTCGGCACGCTGTCGCCAGTATCGCAATAAAAGAACTTGCCGCGGGCTTCTTGCGCGAGGTATGCCAGGAGTTGCTGATCCGCATCTGCGCCGACTGCGATGCTGGTCCAGGAGATACGTGCCTTCCGAGCGGCGTCGGCGACTGCGCCCCAATAGCCGACGTCCGTCGCCGGTCGCTCGCCCAGGCCGTCGGTCAGCACGATCAGGTATTTGTCTCCCGGCATCGTGGCCAGTAGCGCCATGCCTTCCCGGATCGCCGGCTCGATAACGGTGCCGCCGCCCGGCGCAGTGGAGTCGACCAGCCGGATGATGTCACTTTTCTTGCTGACCGGAGTCGGCGGCACGAGGACCGTCGGTCGATCGTCGAAGGTGACGACCGCCACCTGCGACTGCGGCGGAACGGTCTGCACGCTGGCAATGATCGCCGACTTCACCAGGTCCAGCTTGCTGATGGACGCACCGGTACTCGTCGCCAGTCCCTGTTGCATCGAACCGGACCGATCGACGACAAAGACGACCGAAACGTCCGGCTTCTTCTGAATCAGTTCCTTCGGCTTCTCTTCGAACTGCACCGGCAGCACGGCCGAGACGGGATTCTGCTTCCAGCGCGCCGGAAGTACATTCCCGCCGCCGGCGAAGACCAATCCTCCGCCATGTTCTTCGACGTATTTTCGCAGAGCGACCCGCTGCTCTGTCGTGAGCTCTTTGCCCGACCAGTCGCTGACGATAATCGCAGCGTAATTGCTCAGATCATCCGGCCAATCGTCCGGGGAGACGATATCGATGGGAACATTCAGCGGCGCAAGTGCCCGCTTGAGCGCCTGAACCTCGTCGGAAAAGTGATCGGCCAGCAGGATGCGCGGCGGCGCCTGCGCGAATACCGGCACCCGCTGCACGTTACCGCCGGCTGTTTCATTGCCCAGTTGGCTGGTCGTCACGGTATAGGTCGACTCGCCGGGCTTCGTGGGGGTGAATCGGAGCAGGGCCGTCTTCTGTCCTTCCACCGGCAAATCGCGCTGATCGACCGTTTTCCCTTCGCTGTCAATCAGGTTGATGCGGATTCGGGTTGGTTGCTCGGCGGCGACGGTGACACGGACGGCCGCGGGTAGGCCGACATGCGCATCCATCGGCGGCTCTGAACGGACGAGGTGCGGCCCCTTTTCCTTCAGCAGTCCCACTGGCATCGCGTGAACAGGAACCCCCCGAAGCCCCAGCCGCCGGGCCGCGCCGAGCGCGTCGCCGCGGGTCGAACGTCCGTCGCTGATCAGCACAACCCTCGCTTCAGACGCGTCGATCGTCAGGCCGTTCGCCGCGTCGAGCGCCAGCTCGATATCGGTTGCTTCAGCATCAGCAGCAGGCTCACCGGGCCGCCAGGTCTGACCGGCAAATGAGAGGTCGACCACATCACCCTGCGCCGCGATGCCGGAACCGATCGCCCGGCGAAGCCGATCCACTTCATCGGCCGTCTCGGCGACGCTCCTGGAGCCGTCACTCAAGACGATGATCCGTGGCTTGACGTTGTCGACGTGGTCTTTCACCAGCATGGGGCCAGCGATCGCGACCACGCAGAGCATCGCGAACAAGCAGCGAATGATGGCAGTGGCGCATCGAGCCCGCAGCGTCATTTCCACACTGCTTCGCCAGATCACCACGATCACGAGCGGCACCACGACGGCAATCAGCCATAGCGCGTCCGGGCGTTGGAATTGCAGTGTCGTCATGAAAGACTCGGTCAGCTACCCGATTCGAAGCCACCGGCGGTTGAACAACACCCATTCAACAAGCCCTACGATTATCGATGCGATCAGAAGTGAACGCCAGGAGATCCGTCGCAGCAGTCGATCGATCCAGGACGGAACGGGATCATCGTGCTGCAGTTGTGACTGATCCGGTTGCGCTTCTCGCAACTCCGGCAAGGGCAACGTGCCTCTGGCCGAGAGCAGATTGACGGCGAATTGTTCGCCGCCATTCTGCCAGCGGTACAGCCCCTGTCGGAACGTGTCCGACACCGTCCAGGCGGATGTTGTGCGCCGCGAGGAGAGCGCACGCCCCGAAGGATCGAGCACGACCGGCGACGCGGTTTCAGTGCTCGCGTCGTTGGTCTTGAGTTCCAGCGACTGTCCGATCGGCCGCCAATCCGGCCGCACCGGATGACCGCCGGTCGCGAGGTACTCGACCGCGTTCCAGATCAGAAGTGGGAAACTGAGCCGCCGGGTCAGGTCCGTATTCTTCAGGTCAAAGAGCCAGTAGATGCATCGCACGGGTTGCCCTCCGGGCGCGGCGTGTTTCAGCTCCGCCATCACCGTCCAGCGATCAGCGCCCACCAGTTCCAGCGGTGCACAACCCTGCGACCATTCCATCGTCATCGCCTGGTTCAGGCGAAAGAGCGTTGGATCGGCATCGGCGAGCGCCGGGTGTGCGCCATCCCAGTGCGTGACCGGCGGCACCACGGTTGTCGCCGTGACGCGGGACCATCCGAACGGGTCGGCCGTATTGAGAAAGAGATAGCCACGGACGTTGCCGGGATCACGGTTCGACAGAACCGGCCCGTCCACCACGACTACCGTCTCAGCCGATGCACCAGTGAACTCACCGCGCTTGACGATGCTCAGTCGAACCGTTGGATCGGCCGATAATGCGTTCTCGAGCGCCGTATTCCCTGCTGTGACCAGGCAGATCGAAAGCCCCTCCTGAAACGGCACCACGCCGAAGGCGCGATCATCCAAAGGCAATGCGTCGCCGGCATCCACGTTCACTTCGTAGGACGAGCCCGCGGCGACCGGCACGACAAACGACGCGTTCACCGGTTCGTCGGCGAGGGAGATATTCTGAGTCGCGACGCGCTGACCGTCCACGGAAAGGTAAACCGGCACCTCGCGTCCGCTGAGCCCGCGCTGTGCGATGGTGGCGACGACGCGGCGATCGACTCCTTCCTGTCCGCTCCACAGCCCGGTGATTGCGGCATTTGGATGAGACGCGCCCACAGGCATCAACTGCAATCTGGCGGGGGGTTGCCAGCTTTGCCGGAGGAGATTCGGGTCGCTGCCCGCGAAATCCGACAGGACAATGACGTCGGTGGAACCTCGCGGGTCGAGAAACGAACGTGACGCCCGGACGCTGAGCTGCAGATCGATTTCGATGTCCAGCGATTCACTCTCCTGGACGGCTCGCAGCGCGGCCTCCTTGTTGAGGGTCGCCGCCGTTGCCAGCACCGGGCCCTGTGCCGCGCGAAGCACCACGATTTCTGTCTCCGGCCCGGCGCGCTCGACAATCCGGCGCGCTTCACGCCGTGCGATTTCGATTCGCGTTTCCCCACCCTCGTGCGTTTGCATTGTGGCCGAGGTATCCAGGACGAGCACCAGTCGCGCCACGCGCACGGGCGGCGGAGACGGGTCGGCGACCGCCGTCACGAGGAGCATGGCAAGCAGAAGCTGAACGAGCAGCGCGGGGAGCCGTCGTAACAAGCTGCTCATCGAGCTGACGTTGACGGGGTGGCCGAGCTTCATCCAGATATCGACGGCCGGAACCTCCACCACCTTCGAACGCCTGCGGTACAGGAACAGCGCGACGATCGGGATCGCCACCGCAGCCAGCCAGAATGCTGCCGGGAACCCCCATGTCATGAGCGCCCCACGGCTCGGGTCTGCAGCGCTTCGGCCACGCGATCGACGTAGTTGTCTTGCGTCGAGACACGGATATATGGCTGCCGGCGGGAGAGACAGAACGACTCGAACTGCTGCCGACGGGTTCTTTCCAGCACAGTGGGATCCGAAGCTTGGAATTCACGTGACTTGAAGTCGCG